>ERZ1026856.424-NODE-424-length-27134-cov-5.238487_pt1 | contig 27134 bp, 22 predicted proteins | sample MGYA00380158_ERZ1026856 | MGnify/ENA primary metagenome ERZ1026856 (study PRJEB33269, sample SAMEA4719794) | human gut metagenome | biome: human-associated habitat; feature: organic feature; material: feces | place: Cameroon | collected 2013-10 ...
CCAGGCTCCTGCCCCTCAGCTTTCTGACCAAAACAATCAAGGCGAAGACTCCAAGCAACAATAAGCTTGAGCACTAAAAAAGCGCCGGCATCAAGCCAGCGCTTTTCTTTTTGCTTTTGTTTTGGCTGCTTTTGGAATCTTTACTTCCAAACCTCTTCAGCAACGTTTTTGATGAGGGCAATCTTTTTCCACTGATCTTCGGGTTCGATGATGTTGCCTTCTTCGGTGGACGAAAAGCCGCACTGGGGGCTGATGCAGAGGTTGCGCAGCGGAACGTACTTGGCAGCCTCTTCGATGCGATGCTTCAGATCGGTTGGGTCTTCCAGGGCGCCGTCTTTGGAGGTAACCAGACCGAGGACTACCTTCTGATCTGCGATGTGGTGCAATGGGCCAAAGTCACCCGCGCGCTCCGAGTCGTACTCGAGGAAGAAGCCGTCAACCTTCAAATTGGGGAATAGGATAGGCGCTACGGGGTCGTATCCACCGGAAGAGAACCAAGTGGAACGGAAGTTGCCGCGGCAGATGTGAATGGTGACAGCCAGATCTTCAGGCTTGTCGCGCAAAGCCTCGTTGATCAGGTTAACGTAGTCGCGCTCCAGCTTGTCCAGGTCGAAGCCGCGTGCTTCATAAGCAGCGCGCTTGTTCGGGTCGCACAGCTCGCCCCAGGAAGTGTCGTCGAACTGCAAGTAGCGGCAGCCTGCATCGTAGAATGCCTGGACTGCTTTGCGGTACGCGGCGGCAATGTCGGCAAACAAGAGCTCTTCGTTGTTTTCGTAACGAGCGATGGGCGTGTAATTCTTTTCGCGCACGCAGCAAATGAGGTGAAGCATGGTGGGGGAAGGGATTGTTTGCTTAACCAGCGTGCCGCCTGCAACGCTGTTGGTGAAGGCAAAGTGCTTCAGGAAGGGATGCTCGCCGAAGTCGACCTTGTCAGTAATGACAACGGTCTTCGATTTCGGCTGATGACCCTTGAAGTGAACCGACCAATGCTCCGCCCCTGCCTCTTCGCAGCCAAGAAGCTCGGTGAGGAAGTCCAAGTGCCACATGGAGCGACGGAACTCGCCATCGGTTACCGCATGAAGACCGGCTGATTTTTGCTGAGCCACCAATTCCTCGATAGCTTCGTTCTCGACGGCCTCGAGCTCGTCGTGCGAGGTGGCGCCTTCAGCGAATTGGGCGCGTGCGGTCTTGAGTTTTTCGGGGCGCAGGAAGCTGCCTACGATGTCGTAATGAAACGGTGCAGCAGTATCGGACATAGGGGTTTCTCCTTTAAGTTAGCTAGGCATAACTGCCGTATTTACATGGGGTTTCGGGGCGAATCTGATGGCGCCCTCTGCACTTCATCAATTATAGGGGTGCTGTACCTTGCGTGGTTATAGGCATTGTTTCTAGCGAGTTATAGGCGCTCGAGGGGGCGTGGCGTGGTTCGCGGTTCGGGTTCTTTCGGCTGCTTGCCAAGTTCGTGCCAAAAAAAGAGCCCCTTCGAAGGAAAGGGGCTCGGCCTTGGGGAAGGTATGTTGGTGCAATGGGGCTAGTCGAGTTTTGCGAAAGCCTGCTCGAGGTCCCAAATGATGTCGTCGGCGTTTTCGGTGCCGATGGAAAGACGAATAGTGGAAGGGGTGATGCCCTGATCGGCCAGTTCAGCTTCGGTGAGCTGGGAATGCGTGGTAGAGGCAGGGTGGATTACGAGGCTCTTGACGTCTGCCACGTTTGCCAGCAAGGAGAAGATCTGAAGGTTGTCGATGAACTTCCAAGCTGCTTCCTTGCCGCCTTCGATTTCGAACGTGAAGATGGAAGCTCCTCCGTTGGGGAAGTACTTCTGGTACAGCTCGTGGTCGGGATGGTCGGGCAGGCTGGGGTGGTTTACTTTGGCAACATGGGGGTTGTTCAGGAGATATTCCACAACCTTCTTGGTGTTTTCTACGTGGCGATCTACGCGCAGCGAAAGCGTTTCAGTGCCCTGCAAAAGGATCCATGCGTTGAAGGGGGAAATGCAGGGGCCTTCGTCGCGCAGCAGGATAGCGCGAATGTAGGTTACGAAGGCGGCAGGACCTACGGCATCCGCGAAAGAAACGCCGTGGTAGCTGGGGTTGGGAGCGGCGATGGGGGCATACTTGCCGCTTGCCTTCCAGTCGAAGTTGCCGCCGTCGACGATTACGCCACCGAGGGAAGATCCGTGACCGCCGATGAACTTCGTCGCGGAGTGGACAACAATGTTGGCGCCATGCTCAAGCGGGCGGAACAGGTAGGGAGTGCCGAACGTATTGTCAACGACAACGGGCAAGCCGTGCTTCTTGGCAATCTCGGAAATGGCATCGATGTTGGGGATGTCGGAATTGGGGTTGCCCAGCGTTTCGAGGTAGATTGCCTTGGTGTTTTCCTTGATGGCGCCTTCAACTTCTGCGAGATTGTGGGCGTCGACGAAGGTGGTCTCAACGCCGAATTGGGAAATGGTGTGCTCCAGGAAGTTGAACGATCCACCGTAGATGGTCTTCTGTGCCACGATATGGTCGCCTGCCTGAGCAAGCGCCTGAATGGTAAGGGTAATGGCTGCAGCGCCTGATGCTACTGCCAGGCCGGCAACGCCACCTTCAAGGGCAGCGATGCGATCCTCGAAGACACCCTGGGTGGAATTGGTGAGGCGACCGTAGATGTTGCCTGCGTCCGCCAGGCCAAAGCGGTCGGCAGCATGCTGGGAGTTGCGGAAAACGTAGCTGGTGGTTTGGTAAATCGGCACTGCGCGGGAATCGGAGGCGGGGTCCGCTTCTTCCTGACCTACATGGAGCGCCAAGGTGTCGAACTGGAATTCATGATCGGGGTTGTTTACGAACTGGCTCATGGCGAGTTCCTTTCTGTATGGGGAAGCGTTTTTCGTTTGCGTGTTTGCTAGCAGAACGAAGTAAACAGCTTGAATTCCTGTTGGTCAATGGGAAAAGTAGGTTTTAGTCATCTTCATATCGGATAACAGGGATTAAGCGCTTTCTATAGCGGCTTTGACCTGGGAAAATAAAGAGAATTTAAGCGTATTTCTGATTTGCTTGGCCAGTTGGGGGCAAGGTAAGAATGCAGTAAAAAGGAGTTTTGAAACACGGTTGAAACAATCGGATTGCCCTATCGTTTATAGCTCTCAACACCTATGAGCGCAGTTTGCTAACGCTAATAGTTCCAGTGATGGCTACTGCTGCTATTGCCTGTGCAGCGAGTTACTGGGGATGCGTTCCTGCATTTCGGTGATATTGCCCCAAAGGCGCTTAGGCATGAAACCACGGCGCAGTTCGGGGTTGTAGCGCTCTTTGATGGCTACGGCGTCATAGAAGCGTTTCCAGGCGTCAGCCATGAGCGCTTCGTCTGCGGTTTCCTCGGGTAGCGTGAGCGTGTCGCTTTTTACTAGGGTCCATGCGCCGTTGTGCGAAACTCCAGCGATACCATGGGCTTCGTCGAAGATGATAAAGGGTTGCGTATTGAAGCGAGCGGCAAACCAATCCATGAGAATGGGGATCACATTCGCTTTAGGGCTGCAGGTGGCAAACCAAACGCCGCCTTGCATTTCTCGGAAGCGCAGGAATTGCATCATATGGTGGCGTTCATTCATTACGAATCGGTGCAGCTTCACCATCGGCTCTACGTAGGGGTGAGCAATTTGTCCGAGCACGTTGCCTTTTTCCTTCATGGCATAGCGCACGAAAGAACAAATTGTTGCACCTTTATCGGGTTCATCGGAAAGAAACGCCACCTTAATGGCGTTGAAGGTGCTGTGACCGCAATCGCGGTATAAGCCGTCTTTCACGCGCTGGGCTATGGCGGGGCTTGTGGGAATGGTTATCAGTTGCTGCTCTAGGCGCAGCTGTAGGTTTTCCTCTGTGACGATTTCGCTTGGGACGAGTTTTCGACGATACGTTTCGAATATGGCGCACAGAAGGCCCTCTAGGGTGCCGTCATAGATGAAGGCATAGGAACTGTCTGGTTTGGGGTAGGGCATTAGGCGCTCCACCCCGGAAGTGGGAAAACGGCGCCTGCTCCTTTATTTCCACTTTGCACATTGGGCAGATTCAAGCGCGTGGAGAATGCGGGTTGTGCTTCGTTGTTTACTTGAGGCTGCAGATCGAAAATGCTCATCTGGCCTGGTGCAACCTTGGCGCTACGACTGCCGTGTTTGCCGCCGTTTATGGGCGCGGCAAGCTTGGCGCGCAAGGCGCTGGGATTGAATTCGGCGCTGCATCCCTGGTACTTTCCTGCGCAGGTTATGAAGTAACGGGCGCGCTTGAGGGCGATGCCGAGTTTGCGCAGCTCTGGTTCGCGTAAGCAGGTGCTGCGTCGTGCGCGGATGATGCTGCGGGCACCGCGCGGGCCAATTCCGGGTACGCGCAGCAGCGTTTCAAGGCTGGCGCTATTCACTTCAACGGGGAAAATGCCCAGATTGTTCAGTGCCCAGTTGGCTTTTGGGTCAAGCTCAGGGTCAAGGAACGGATGGGCTTCGTCGATCAGCTCAGTTGCGTCGAACTTGTAGAAGCGCATAAGCCAGTCGGCCTGGTAGAGGCGATGTTCACGGTTAAGCTGCACGCCGGCATTCGGCAGGCGTTTGTCGGCGTTCACGGGCAAGTACGCACTGAAGAACACGCGCTTCAAAGAAAGCGTGCGGTACAGAGCGCTGGAAAGGGTGAGTATTTGATAGTCCGATTCGGGTGTGGCACCGATGATCATCTGCGTCGATTGCCCAGCAGGGGCAAATGCGCGGGTTTTGCGTGCAATGGGCGCCTGCGAGTAATAGGTGGTGTTCTTACGCATGAGGGCGCGGGTATCGCGGTCTTCGGCGATGGAGCTTTTTATCTGGCGCATGGGCGCCACGATGTTCTGCTTCGATTTGTCGGGCGCCAGAAGCGCCAAGCTTTGGCGCGAAGGCAGCTCCATATTTACGCTCATACGGTCGGCTAAATGCCCCAGTTGCTCCACCAATTCAGACGAGGTGCCAGGCACGGCTTTGGCGTGGATGTAACCACGGAATTGGTATTCGTTGCGCAGGATGGAAAGCGCTTCGATCATAAGCTCGGTGGTGTAATCGGGGCTTTTGATGACGCCCGAACTCAAAAACAACCCCTCTATATAGTTACGACGGTAGAAGCCAATGGTAAGGTCGGCAAGTTCGCGGGGTTTGAAGACCGCGCGGCGCACTTCGTTTTCAGCGCGGTTCACGCAGTAGGCGCAGTTGTAGATGCACGCGTTGGTCATAAGCACTTTAAGCAGCGTGATGCAGCGCCCATCGGCCGTGAAGCTATGGCAAATGCCGGCGTCTATGGTGTTACCCAGCTCGCCTTTCTTCGCGGAACGGTTGATGCCCGAAGAAGTGCAGGCAACGTCGTATTTAGCCGCATCGGCCAGCACTTCCAATTTCGTTGCAATATCCATACGTACATCCGTTCGCCGTTTTCCCTGAAAGAATATGCGAACACTTGTACGTTGTCAAATGGCGGCCCAACGCCGCGAATGGCCTTTCTTTATCTCGAAATAGGAGAAAGAAAGGCCAGTAGCCTATTGCAGCAGCCGCACTGCATGTTTTTTGTGTTTTGAGCTTGGAAAATGATAAACAGTAAGCAAGCGCGCTTTTCGTAAATGAGCTGATAGGAGGTCGCAATGGGGCTCACGGCAAAGATAACGAGATTCGTTTACGGTACGGTAATCGTTCTAATATTCGTTTTAATTGCTGCTGCTGTCTCTTTTCCGAAAACCGCTTTCGGCGAGGAGAAAATCGAGCTAACGCCAGCGCTAGCTAGCGAAGTGGCTCTTGATTTTAGGGCATCGTTAAATGGAAGCCAGGAGGTGCTCACCGCTGAGCCAATAAAGTTTTTCAACGATTCCGGCCAGGCTATTGGATATATTGTTGAATACCAATTAGCTGACGGAAGTCCAGAGGGCTATGTCGTGCTTGACAATAGCGATGCAAGCCTTTTTTCTGAATGGTCGTTCGAGGATGGGGCTCGTTCCCCGATTTCTTCTTCGCTTGGCGAAATCTCTGTTTACGCGACCAACGGTTCATCGCCTTTTGTAATCAAATCCGCTCCTTTTTCTTATGCCGTATCTATTCCAGATAGAGGCATAATTTTGAGCGAGGAGGGGGAGGACATATCCTCGGATTTCAGCATTCCTGCAGAGTATAGCTCTACCCCCAATTCGCCAGATTGGTATGCGGTATTTATTGATGGTTTTAGTTCCGACTACACAATGAGTACATTCAAAAATGCCGTTGACGAGTTTATCTGCTTTAGCGAAAGCGAAGCTAAATCGAGGACAGGGAAATATGGCTGTGCTGTTACGGCGATGCTGAACTGTGCTCCTCATTATGTAAACTCATTTAACTGGAACAACTGGGGCGCAGACTATAATAGCCTTTGGAGCTTGTCCAATACGACTGTCGACCATACTTCTGGCGGTATTACTTATGGTTCTACCCCAAACAACAAAATCGGGCCCGCTTTCGCATCGTATTGCGAGGGCAATGGGACGACCGTCCGCTACTCGAACAGCATGAATCCATTTTGGGATTTTTTCAAATCAACCGTCGATAGGGGCGATCTTAGCATTTTTTGCGCAGGGATAAATATCGATGGCGCTAGGGATGGCCATGCTATGGCGGTTGAAGGCTATTCGATTCTTCGTCCTTCAAGTGGAGCAGGCGAAAACATCTATACACTGTTTGTTGCTGATGGATGGGATCAGGGTCGCTTTGTTAACTTCTACTACACTAGGTACACTGACACATATGGCGTTGCGTTTAGCAGATAGGACACTCAGTTTGCGGATTTGCTTGCCTGCTTTAACGTTGGCTGTTTTGCTGTCGTTCGCCTTTCTGACGGCTTGCAATTGGAAGGAAGCCGATGTTAGTTCCAGTGAGTGCGAGGAAGAAATGAGCGAAATGAAAGTAAACGATACCCCTCAAGACCATCTTCCCGTACTGAATTCAAAGGCTTTGTCCGAGCTGAAGGGAACCCCAGAAGGAATGAGCGGAGGCTTGATGTCTCATCAATGGGAGGTGAGTGGCCAGGTGGTTGCGTGTGACGAGGAAAGCGGCGCCGTTGCCGTATCCGTCGACAGCGACAACGATTACGCCCAGTATTTGAACAGCCCGATTCTGGTTTCCGCTGGGAACGAGGCAGGATTTGCCGTGGGAGATGGGGTCGTTATAACGTTCCTGCCTCCTGGCAGCGAAGAAACCGTTTTGCATCCAAGCAACCTGGTGAAAAGCCAGTAAAAGAAAAAGGGGAACCGCAGGTAAACTGCGATTCCCCTTTTTGGACGCATGTATGCGTGGTGCTCGCTAATCCTCTTCGGTGGGTTCGGGGAGGAAGGCGCGGGCATTGTAGGCGGAAATGCCCACGGTTGCGGAGTTGTGCAGCAGCGAAGATGCTTGCGGCGTAATGATGCCGCCGATGCCCAACGCCAACAGCAGCGTGTTGAACCCGATGGTGACGCGATAACCCTGGGCCATGCGCTTTTCCAGGATGCAAGAAAGTTTGCGCAGCTCAACCAGTGAATGCAAATCATCGGAAACCAACGATATGTCGGCTGCCTCGCGTGCCACGGCACTGCCGGAGCTCATGGCGATGCTCACGTGCGCGGCTGCCAGGGCGGGCGAATCGTTCACGCCGTCGCCCACCATAACCACGCGATGGCCTTCGGCCTGCAGCTGTTCCACGATCTCGTGCTTGTGCTCGGGCAGCAAGTCGGCCTTGAACTCGGAAATGCCGGTTTTCGCGGCAATGCGACGGGCGGAACGCTCGTTGTCGCCGGTAAGCATGATCACGCGCTTGAACCCGACTTCCTTCAGTTCTTCCACCACTTCGGCAACGTTTTCCTTCAGCGGGTCCTCGATGTACAGAACGCCCCACAAAACGTTGTCTACCGCCAGGAACAAAGGCGAGGTGCCGCAGGCCTTCTTGTGGATGGCCTCAAGCTCTTCAGGCACGATAGCTACGTGCTCGTCTTCCACCACGAAGTGCTCGGAGCCGATCACGCAGCGCTTGCCGTTGATGCTGGAAGCAATGCCGTGGGCAACCACGTACTCAACCTCGGCGTGGCGTTCGCGGTGCTCCAGCCCCTGCTTCAGCGCTTCGTTGACTACAGCACGTGCCACGGGGTGAGGGAAGTGCTCTTCCAGGCAGGCGGCCAGGCGTAGCACCTCTTCAGCGGGCATTTCGTTGTAGCTGGTTACCTCGCGCACGGAAGGTGCTGCCTGGGTGAGCGTGCCCGTTTTGTCGAACACGATAACGTCGGCTTCTGCCATATGCTTGAAGTAGCGCGAGCCCTTCACCGTGAAGCCGCGCTTGGCGCTTTCGCTCTGAGCTGCCATAACGGCAATGCTGCCGGAAAGGCGTAGTGCGCAGGAGTAATCCACCATTAGCGCAGCGGCGGTTTTGGTGAGGTTGCGCGTGGTTGCCGCCACGATGCCCGCTAGCAGGAAGTTCCACGGTACCAGTTTGTCGGCCATGGCCTCGATATGCTTCTGGTCGGAGCTCTTCAGCGCCTCGGACTGCTCAACCATGGAAACGATGGAGCGCAGCTTGCTTTCCTCGGGGTTGCCGGAAATGCGAACGAAGATCTCGCCTTCCTCCACTGCGGTGCCAGCGTATACGGTGTCGCCCTGTTTGCGTACGATTGCCAAAGGCTCGCCGGTAAGCGAGCTCTGGTTTACGCCTGCTTCGCCGGAAATTACCTCGCCGTCGGCGGGAACCTGGCAACCCAGGCGTACCACTACGGTATCGCCGTGCTTCAGTTCGCCAATGGCAACCTCGCGTTCAACGTCGCCTTCCACCACGGTGGCGGTGCTGGGAATGTCGAGCAGCGAGCGCACTAGGCTGCTTTCGCTACGGCGCTGGGTGTAATCCTCCAGGATTTCGCCCACCTTCAGCAGGAAGATGGTGCTGCCTGCGGTTGCAGGCTTGCCCTGGATAAAGCCCATGGCAATGGCGGCGCCGTCCAACACGGGCACGTCAAGGCGGCCGTGGCGCAGGGAATCGAGTGCCGCCTTCCAGAACGGGATGGCGGAAATGATGGCCCATGCGGTGCGCAGCGGTGCTGGCAGGAACCAGCGACGCATGGCGCGGAACACGATCATATTGGCAATCTGCGCGAACAGATGACGTGGGCGCGGTGCCAGCATCAGCGAGTTTTCAGGCTCCCAAGCTTTAACTTCCTTGTACGTAAGCGCTTTGAGCTTGCTTACGACGGTGGTGCGCGCCAAGGCAAGCTCGGCTTTGCCGGTTCCTCCGAAGGTTACCGAAAGTGAGCCTGCCTTTGGGTAGGCGACGCATTTGGTTACGCAGGGAAGCGCCAAAAACGTTTCCTCGAGCGCGATCGCATCGTGCTCAGGGATTTTTCCCTGAAGATCGAATCGGATCCTTCCGGGGATCTCATGTTTGATCGCGAAACGCATAGCTGCTACTTGCCTTCTGCTTCCTGAGTCTCTTCGAGTTCCTTGGCAGCTTCTTCCTCAGTTTCCTCTGCCTCTGCTTCGGCCTTGTCGTAGCCGGCTTCTGCCAGGATGTCATCGATTTCAGCCTTTGCCTCGTCAACGATGGTCTCTGCGCCTTCCTTGAGTTTCAGGACCTGAGCGGTGGTTGCAACGGCAGCCTTGTGAGCCGGTTCGCTCTTCAGAGCCTTAATGCCAAGGGTGCCCAGGAGAAAGCCTGCGCCTACGAGAATTCCATGATTCATTGTGTCCTCCTAACAACGTTTTAACATGCTTACAGTATATAGTTTCTTCGATTGCTGTTAGCCAAGTTTAACTCGTGGACATTAACATAAATTTCATGCGTTTACCCAGGTTAACCACGCTTTTTCACATGTGCAGATGTTCATTTGTTCCTAGGAAAATGGAGATAATTCCAGGTTTTGCTTACTGGTTTTGCTCACGCCATTCGCTAGGCGATACGCCATGCGACTGCTTGAACGATTGCGAAAAGGCACTCTGGCGGGAAAAGCCCAGTTGGGCGGCTACCTGTGCCACGCTTAGCGTGCGGTTTGCCAGCAGCTCTTCGGCCATCTGCCCTCGTACTTGGCGGGCGAATGCGCCGATGCTGGTGCCCGTTTCCTGCTTGAAGACAGCGCATAAAACCGAACGGCTGCAGAACAGCTGCTCGGCAACGGCTTCGATGGAAGGGGCGCGGCCTTCGCGCAGCATCTGCTTCATCAGCTGTTGCGCCTCGGCGGCTAGCCGCGCCTGCTGCTTGCTTCCTTGACGTTGTGCCGCCTGCTGCATGGCGCAGTGATCGGCGGCCAGCTCGGCAATCATGGCGTTGATAACCGACTGCGTATATAAATGTGCGCCCGGCGCCAGCGAGCGTTCGGCGCGCAGGCTGTGCAGGGTGCTGCAAATGGTGCGCGAGGCTTCGGTGCCCCAGGCTCCGCCGAAGGCATCGAATAACTGCCCGAACTGTCCGGGGTAGGTGCGCTCCAGCTCTTTGAAGAACTCACGTTCAAACAGGATGGAACGCGAATAGTACAAGCAGCCTTCCTTCAGGGGGCTGTATTCCTCACCGCATTCGTTCTGTACGAAGGTGCACACGGGGTTGGCTGCGTGCACCTGCTTGGGTGCGCGGACGCTGCTGGGATTGATGTGCGTTTCGGGCATGCATTCTATGGTGTGCACGCTCACTTCGCTTACGCAGGCGTAGGGTTCGGGCGTTATTTCCAGCAGCTGCATGTCGTGCTTGGGAACAATGTGATGTTCCAACACCATGCAGTGCGGGCTGACGGGCATAACCCAGGCGCTGCCGCTGCCTTCGGTGGAGGAAACGGTGCCCATGAAGCCTGCACCCTTGTTTTCCAGGGAAAAGCCGAATTGCTGGCACTGGGGAAGATAGCGCTTGGTCATGTTTTCGCTTAAGGCTCCAAACATGTGCGGATTCGTCTCCTTCTTGTTCGATTTCGTCCTGAATGCGCCCTTGCATGCGCTGCTGCACCCGAATCGCTATAAGTTTACTACGGTTAACAAGAGTGCGCACGTCCCAGAGGCACTGCGCGCTGCGTGGCTTGGCGCCGAACCCTGGGGCGTTAGGCAACGCATAGAGAAAGAAGGAGAATATGGCAAAGGAAAGGAAGAAAAGCGACGTTGCGGCGATTCTCGATTACGCGGGCTCGCGCAAGTGGCTTACGTATTTGGGCATGCTGCTTTCGGCGGCATCGCAGCTGCTGAGCTTCGGACCCTACGTGTGCATTTGGTTTGTGGCGCGCGACCTTATTGCGGTGGCGCCGAATTGGTCTGCGGCGGGAGATATTGCACTGTACGGTTGGTGGGCGGTTGGCTTTGCGCTGGCCAGCATCGTGCTTTACTTTGCGGGGCTTATGTGCACGCACATGGCGGCGTTCCGCACCGCTTCCAACATGCGAAAGCAGACTACCGAGCATTTGCTGAAGCTGCCGCTGGGCTACTTCGACACGCATGCCTCCGGCGAACTGCGTCGCGTGGTAGACGGCTGCGCTTCTTCCACCGAAACGCTGTTGGCGCACATGCTGCCCGATGTAGCGGGCTCGGTTGCCATGGTGCTGGGCATGCTGGTGCTGCTGGCGGTGTTCGACTGGCGCTTGGGCCTTGCGTGCCTGGTGGCGGTGGTTGTTTCCATCGGCGCGCTTATGGCAATGATGAGCGGCAAGGGCATGGAGTTCATGAAACAGTACATGGCCGCTCTTACCCGCATGAACAAAACGGGCACCGAATATGTGCGCGGCATCCCTGTGGTGAAGGTGTTCCAGCAAACGGTGTACTCGTTTAAGGCCTTCCATGATTCCATTACCGACTACGCCCGCATGGCGCAGGATTACGCCGGCACGTTCTGCCGCGGCCCGCAGGTGCTGAACCTTACGGCGCTGAACGGCCTGGTGGTGTTCCTGCTGCCAGTGGCGTTGTTGCTTGCGCCGGGCGAGGCAGACTTCGCCCATTTCGTTACTAACTTCGCGTTCTACGCCATTTTCTCGGCAGTTATCCCTACCGCTATGGCGAAGCTGATGTTCGTGAGCGAGGCATCGCAGATGTCGGCCGATTCGCTGGCGCGCGTGAACAGCGTTATGAACGAAAAGCCCCTGCCGGTGGCGGAAAACCCGCAGCATCCGCAGGGCAACAGCGTGAGCTTCGAGGATGTTTCGTTTACCTATGAGGGTGCTGAGGCTCCTGCGGTATCGCACGTGAGCTTTGAGGTTCCGGCTGGTTCCACGGTTGCGCTGGTTGGTCCCTCGGGCGGCGGCAAGAGCACGTGTGCCAGCTTGGTTCCGCGTTTTTGGGATGCAACGGAAGGTTGCGTGAAGGTGGGTGGCGTAGATGTGCGCGCCATTGCCCCACATGAGCTGATGAGCCAGGTTGCCTTCGTGTTCCAGACCAACCAGCTGTTCCGCCAGAGCCTGGCCGAAAATGTGCGCGCCGCACGCCCCGAGGCGACCGATGAAGAGGTGCTGGCCGCGCTTTCTGCCGCTCAATGCAACGATATCGTGGCGAAGCTGCCGCAGGGTATAAACACCATGCTGGGCACGGGCGGCGCCTACCTTTCAGGTGGCGAGGTACAGCGCGTTGCCCTGGCGCGCGCCATCCTCAAAGATGCGCCCATTGTGGTGCTGGACGAGGCCACAGCCTTTGCCGACCCTGAAAACGAGGCGCTTATCCAGCGCGCCTTCGCCCGCTTGGCTGAAGGCCGTACGGTGATTATGATTGCGCATCGCCTCTCCACGGTGGTGAACGCTGACAGCATCGTGGTGCTGAACCAGGGCAGTGTGGCCGAGCAGGGCACGCACGGCGAGCTGCTTGCAAAGGGCGGCCTGTACTCCCGTATGTGGGCCGACTACGAGAAGGCGGCAAGTTGGAAAATCTCGGCAAATTCTAGCGTTGCGGCAGGTGGCGCTTCCGCTTCTGCGGTGGCTGCCGCAGAAGGAGGTGAGGCATAATGTTCGCCTCGTTCCAAAAGAAGTACTTCTTATCCGACAAGGGCATGGCTGGCGTGAAGCGCGGCATCGTGTGGACCACCATCACCAATTTGGTGGTTATGGCGGGCATGTTCTTCCTGTTCATTGCCATGGCAGGCTTCATTTCCCATTTGACGGGCGGCGCCGAGCTGCCCAGCATTGTGCCGTTCATCGTCGGGTTGGTAGTGTTTTTCGTAGCGCTGTTCGTTTCGAACTGGCAGCAGTACAACAACACGTACTGCGTGTTCTACGAGGAATGCGGCAACCAGCGCATCGAGATTGCCGAGCGTTTGCGCAAGCTGCCCCTTTCGTTCTTCGGCCGTCGCGATTTGGCCGACCTTACCGAAACGATTTTGGGTGACGTGCAAACCATGGAGCACGCCTACAGCCACGTGCTGGGCGAGTTGTGGGGCGCAGTTATCTCTTCGGCTGTGGTGTTCGTGGCGTCGCTTTTCTTCTGCTGGCCGCTTGCCATTGCGGCATTTTGGAGTGTGCCGGTGGCGTTTCTGATCCTGTTTGCCACGCGTAAGCCTATGCAGCCCATCTTTGAGCGTAACCGTGTGGCGAAGGTGCGCGTAACCGAAGGCGTGCAGGAAACGCTCGACTGCGTGCGCGAGATTCGCGCCACCAATCAGGAAGCGCACTACTTGGAGGGCCTGAACCGCATCATCGATGCGCAGGAAAAGGAAACCACCAAGGGCGAGTTGCTGAACGGTTTGTTGGTGAACTCCGCCTTCGCGGTGATGCGCTTAGGGATTGCTACCACGATCATCGCAGGTGCCGCCATGGTGGCAGCGGGGCAGGTCGATTTCATGGTGATGTTCGCGTTCCTGCTGGTGGTAAGCCGTATTTATGCTCCGTTCGACCAGGCGCTTATGCTGGTGGCGGAACTGTTTGCCTCGGAGGCTTCCGCCAAGCGCATGCGCAGCATCATGGAAGAGCCCGTTGCATCGGGCGCTGCCGAGTTCAACCCCGCAGGGCACGATGTGGTGTTCAACCATGTTGCCTTCAGCTACGGCGCGGGCAGCGATGGCCGTGCGGGCGATAAAGTGCTGGAAGATGTGAGCTTCACCGCCAAGGAAGGCGAGGTTACCGCGTTGGTGGGCCCCAGCGGTTCGGGCAAGTCGACTGTAAGCCGCTTGGCAGCGCGCTTCTGGGACGCCACGGCAGGCACGGTTACCGTGGGCGGCGTGGACGTTTCCACGGTTGATTCCGAGGTGCTGCTGCGTGATTACGCCATCGTGTTCCAGGATGTGCTGCTGTTCGACGATACGGTTATGGGCAATATCCGCCTGGGCCGTCATGATGCCACCGATGAAGAGGTGCTGGCAGCTGCAAAGGCGGCGAACTGCGATGAGTTCGTAAGCCGCATGCCCGAGGGCTACAACACCATGATCGGTGAAAACGGCAGCAAGCTTTCCGGCGGCGAGCGTCAGCGTATTTCCATTGCGCGCGCCCTGCTGAAGGATGCGCCTATCGTCTTGTTGGACGAAGCCACGGCATCGCTCGACGTGGAAAACGAGACGAAGGTGCAACAGGCGCTTTCCCGCTTGCTGGTGGGCAAGACGGTTATCGTTATCGCGCACCGTATGCGCACCATCGAAAACGCCGACAAGGTAGTGGTGCTGGCGGAAGGCAAGGTTGCCGAAGAAGGCGCCCCCGCCGAACTGCTGGCGAAGAACGGCATGTTCGCCAGGATGGTTGCGTTGCAAAAGGAAAGTGCAACGTTTGCGTTGTAGGTAGTTGGTGTCCGAAAGGGACAGTCCCTATTGGACGCAAAGGAGGGCTTCCATTCCGGTTGACGGATGAAAGCCCTCCTTTTTTGTGCACTTTTTCAGGTGTCCAATAGGGACTGTCCCTTTCGGACACTGCACTAAGCAATCGAGTAATGGAGGACGCCTTGGGCGTCCTTCTCTCGTTTCAGGGCGCCGGTATCGGTCAGGTATTCGAGGTAGGAAAGCGTCATGGCGAAGCGGCGTACGCGCATGCCGAATTCAAGCTCATCGAAGGAGCCATGCGAGCGCTGCGCTGCTGCCGTGACGTCGCGCACGGTGGCACTGCCCAGGTTGCGCACGATTTCCAGGCGTTTGGCCAGGGGCTTTTCGAACTTTGCAATCATGTAGTCGTAAAAGGCGTTGATGTGCGCGGCGCCCTGCAGCGACTCGTGGTGCGACATGTACACGGTTTCGAACCCCAGTTTCTTCAGACGAGGGAAGGTGCTTAAGAAACGGCCGAGCAAATGATCGTTACGGCTGAACTGCATGAGCGATGGCGCCGCGTCCACGATATGGTCACCGCTGAACAGGATGCCTTTCTGCGCATCGCCAAAGCACAGGTGCTCAGGCGCATGGCCTGGCGTTTCGATGGCGGTAAGGTTCCAGTTCCCGACGGAAAGCGCATCGCCATCGAAAAGCACCTGTGCGCTGGGGACGGCGGGCTGGCGCACCTGCATGATGTAGAGCAGCGTGTCGCGAAATTCCTCCCAACAGGCATCAAGCGCTTCGGTCCAGCCGATGGCACGGGCGAAATCGCGGCAGAACTTATCGTCCACCTGCGGCAAAGCTCCGTGGTATACGCAACGCCCGCCCCGCTTCAGGAAATAAGGCAAGTTGCCTACATGGTCGGCATGAAAATGGGTTATGGCAACATCTGCTCTGCTCCAAGGCACCTCGGCGCGTTTCAACATTTCATCAAGATGGGCGCTGCCCGTAAGGGCGGGGTGCCCCAGGTCGATGAAGAGCGCGTGCTTTCCGCGCTCGAACAGCAGGTAGCGGTCTATGCGGTCGGCAAAGTAAAAGCCCTGCACGTTGAATACCGCGTGCAGCAAACCCGGCAGCTCTTCTTCCATCGAAACCATTTGATAGGTGACGTTTTTCAGCAGATCATCCAAACCGCTTTTATCGGCGGTGGAGCTGCTGAAGGTATCGGCTTTTGCCGTAGGCTCGATTACGGGCTTCTGTTGTGCTGGGTGCTGTGACATCGGGACGCCTTTCTTTGCCTCAATGATACCTGTATGCGAGCGTTGCGAAAGTGCGCGTGAGCGGTGAGCGCTTTTCCGTTGCTGGGGGCATTTGCTCGCTTGCCGAAGAGGCGTATGCAGTTCGCGTTCGGGCGGGCATGCTGGCTACCATTGAATACAGCGGACGCATGCGAGCCGGTTAACCCTTCTTCGCAGGCTTGCACCCGCCCCATGCCGTGCGCACGAGGGCGGGCTTGTCCGCTTACCGCATCTGAAACCGGAAGGAGACCTATGAAGATCGCTGTCCTGGAACCGCTGGGAATATCTGATGAGAGCCTGCGTGCGCTGCTTGCCAAGGCAACGGAGGGCCGCGAGGTTGAGGTGGTAACCTACCCCAACCGTAAGGAAGACGAGGCCTCGCTTATCGAGCGCAGTGCCGATGCCGATATCGTGGTGGTTTCGAACATCAAGTACCCCGCTTCCGTGATGGAGAAGAATCCCAACCTGAAGTATGTGTGCGTTGCGTTCACGGGCTACGATCATGTTGATATGGCATACTGCCGCGAGCACGGCATTCAGGTTTCCAACTGCGCCGGTTATTCCACGGTTGCGGTTGCTGATTTGGTGTTCGGTTTGACCTTGGACGTTCTGCGCAACATTTCTACTCTGAATGCTATTGTTCGTCAGGGCGGTACGAAGGACGGGCTGGTGGGGCCCGAGCTGGAAGGAAAGCGTTTTGGCGTTGTTGGCGCTGGCGCTATCGGCTCGCGTGTGATGCGTATCGCCCAGGCGTTTGGCTGCGAAGTGGTGTGCTACTCCCGCACGAAGAAGGAAATCCCTGGCGTTGAGTTTATCGAGTTGGACGAACTATTGAAGACGTCTGATGTGGTAAGCCTGCATATCCCGCAGACTCCTGAGACCACGGGTCTTATCGGCGCGGAGAAGATCGCGCTCATGAAGCCCACGGCGGTGCTTATTAATTGCGCTCGCGGCCCTGTTGTCGATTCCGAGGCGCTTGCGGCTGCACTCAATGAGGGTCGTATTGCTGGTGCCGGCATCGATGTTTTGGAGATGGAGCCTCCGTTCCCTGCCGATCATCCTCTTTTGAACAGCAAGAACACCGTGGTAACTCCGCATGTCGCCTTTGCTTCGCATCAGGCAATGGAAAAGCGTGCTGTTATCGTGGCAGACAATGTTGCGTCCTACCTGGAAGGCAACACGGCAAACCTGGTTTCATAGCAGGTGGGAATATAGGGACAGGTACCTGATTCCCACTTAGACAGAGCTCACAAAGGCAGGGCCTCGCTTGTGCAATTGTTTGCAAGCGAGGCCCTGTTTGTTAGGTGGGAAAACGGTACCTGATCCTATTTCCCCATCTGTCCCATTTCCCGTTATTGGCTCAGCCTAATGCCGGCTATGGGCAAAGCGGGGGTACCGCAGGTGCGGGTTGGCGCTCATAATTGCAGTCATGCACAAGCTTTACTTCGCATACGGATCAAACATGGACTTCGATCAGATGAAGTTCCGCTGCCCTGGGGCTGAGTACCTGGGCGTGGCCACGCTGCCCAACTACGAGTTGAAGATGGACGCAGCAGGCTTCGCAACGGTAATCCCCGCACCGGGCAAGCATGTGCAGGGCGCGTTGTGGGATTTGAGCAACGCCAACGAGAACAAGATGGACGGCTTCGAGGGCGTTTCCTCCCACTGCTACGAGAAGAGCTACGTGGAAGTGCACTACGCCGGCAACCACACCGAAAACACCATCATCTCGGGCGCATTCGGCTTCGGCGAGTTCGAGCCGGTGGCACAGGATGCCTACACGCTTGAAGCGCTTATCTATCTTTCCCTGCGTGGGCCCTTCTACGATTGGTCGTTCCGCGAAGATTACGTAACCAAAGTACGAAATGGCGCCGCTGGTATTGGTGTCGACGCACATACCCTCAACCAGTTGCAGAACATACAGATCATTCCCAACGCGCATGTTGCTTAAGTTGTAACGCCGCTCAATGAGCGGCGCTTGATATAGCGGCGGCCAAACCCTCTTGCCTTGCGAATCCGCCGCTTCACTAACTCACAACAATTCATTGTTATCCTTTGAATAAAAGTATCCAGGCGCTCTTTGGGGCGCCTTATTGTTCGGAAGGGAAGCGCATGACAGTTTTGGGTAGCGTGAAGCGCCACTATGAAAAGGTTATCTGCGTTTGCTGCTTCTTGATCCTGTTTACCAATATCGGGCTGCCCTCAACTTCGTTTTCCGTATATCAGCCCTATCTTGTTGCCATTCCGGGGGTTGGACATGCGGGCGGTTCGGTGATCCTGTCGGTGCGCACGTTTGTTTCCCTTGCTGCCATGTTCTTTGTGGCGCGCTATTACAGCTGGCTCAATTGTCGCATCGGCGCTTTTGTTGCCTCGATTTGCGTAGCTATCGGCTTCGGCCTGTATGCGCTTAATACCGAAAGCTATGCTGGCCTATGCGTTGCCTCGGTGTTTACCGGGTTGGGATATGGCTTGGGCGGCATGATCTGCTCAACCATGCTTATCGGCCGCTGGTTCGAGACGAATGTGGCAACGGTTGCGGGTATTGCTGCCGTGGGCTCAGGCGTTGCTGCGGTGGTTTTGCCGCCCATTGTGGTTGCGGTGGTGAATGCCACTTCGCTTTCTGCTGCATTTGCCCTGGAAGCAGCCTTGGCGTTGCTGCTGGGGCTTTTGGTGTTTGCTTTGCTGCGCAATTTCCCCGAAGACATGGGCTTGAAGCCCTATGTTTCGAAGAAAGCCGAAAAGGGCACGGGCAAGCCGAAGCGCGCCCGCGTGAACAGGGATGTCCCTCATTCGTTTCTGCCTGTGTTGATGGTTGCCATGATATTCGTGGGCTGTGCAAGCGTGGGCGGCAATGGCTACCTGGGCGTCCTATTCACTTCTGAAGGGTTTTCGACCGAAGCCGCAGCGGCCCTCATCGCAGTGAGCGGTGCTTGTTTGATGGTGTCAAAGCTCTTCAACGGGGTTATCTTCGATGTCATTGGCACGCGCAACGGTTCGGTGCTGTTCTTCCTTCTTTTTATCGGAGGAACGGGTCTTCTGTGCTTGAGCGATATGGGGTCAAGTTGGTTGGCCACAGCTGCCGCAGTCATGTTTGGCCTGGGCCTCTCCCTGGGCACGGTGGGTATTTCGGTGTGGTCCATTGAACTTGCACCAAAGGGCAGGGAAGTGCAGACCATTCGCAACTTTCAAATTTGCTATGCCCTGGGTGGCTTTATCTTCATGCTGCTGCCGGGCTTTCTTGCCGAGGCGTTTGGCACCTACTTGGTTTCCTATGTGGCGTTGTTCTTTATGCTCATTGCTGCTGCGACGGTGATCGTGGGGTTGTACACCGTCTGCGACCTAAAGGCGGCTCGCAACGGTAAGGGTCGCTAGGCGGGGCTTGCCCTGTTTTGTTAACTCCCCTCTCGTGTTGCCCGTATCGGCAAAGCGGGACGTTTGTGGTATTCGAATGGCATTCGGAAAGCTGTAATGCAGGTTCACTCCAGCGTGAAACAGGTGGTTTGAGCACGGTATTTTTTGCCTCTGACCAGCATATTTACAATGATTGCTGCCAGAAGCGGCACGTTTGCCCTTCTCGCTGTTCCCCTTCTTGCTTATGGCGGTTCGCGGGGCTCGTTCCAAACGTAACAATGATTAACTCCGCTTTACATTTATGTAAGATTTCGCTTGCTAAGCTTGCATCCGCAATAAGGGAAACCATGCGGATTTGCGGGCGGCAGAAACTCGGGTGAAGCTCGTCAGAAACTCTGGTAATTCCCTTTGCGCGTGATTGTGAATGAAAAGGGAGGAACAGAGAAAAACATGGATATCGCAACACTGGTTGTCGTTGTGCTAGTTATCGCGGTGGCGTTAACGTTCGACTTCACGAATGGCTTTCACGATACGGCAAACGCCATGGCAACCTCAATTGCAACGGGTGCGTTGAAGCCGAAGACGGCGGTTATCGCGGCTGGTACGTTGAACCTGATCGGTGCTTTTTTGTCCACCGAGGTGGCAAAAACCATTTCGGGTGGCATTATCAATGAGCAGCAGGTTACCATCGGTGCAGAATTCATATTTGCTGGCTTGGTAGGCGCCATTCTGTGGAACCTGATGACGTGGCTGGTTGGCCTGCCTTCAAGCTCTTCCCATGCGCTGTTCGGTGGCTTGGTAGGCGCGGTAATCGTGGGCGCAGGCGTTGAGGGCGTTAACTTCGGCGCTGTTGTTGCCAAGGTTCTTGTTCCTGCTCTTATTTCTCCTATCGTTGCCGGCTTGGCGGCATTCGTGGCGGTGAAATTAATATATTTCATTGTCCGCAAATTGGATGAAAAGTATGTTGAGACGGGCTTCCGCCACGGCCAGACCATCACGGCATGTCTGGTAGCGCTTTCCCATGGCACCAACGATGCTCAGAAGACCATGGGCATCATCACCCTTACGCTTATCGCCGTTGGCTTGCAGCCTTCTGGTTCCGGTCCTCAGCTGTGGGTTATCGCCGTGTGCGGTCTTGCAATTGCCTTGGGTACCTATATGGGCGGCTGGCGCGTAATCCGTACGCTGGGCAAGGGTCTTACTGAAATTGCAACGCCTCAGGGCTTTGCCGCAGAGGCTAGCTCGGCAACCACCATCCTGGTTTCTTCCCACTTGGGCTTCGCTCTTTCCACCACGCAGGTTTGCTCCGGTTCCATTATCGGCTCCGGTTTGGGCAAGAAGGGCGGCACGATTGACTGGAAGGTTGCCGCCCGCATGCTCATTGCCTGGTTGGTAACGTTCCCTGCAGCGGGTGTAATTGGTGCTGCTGCCTGCGCCGTTGCCAAGATCAACGTTTGGGGCACGCTTGCTGTTGCCGCAATCGTTGTTGTTGCAGCGCTCATCATCTTCAGGCTCTCGCGCCGCAACCCCGTTAATGCGATGAACGTAAACGAAGGCTCGGAAGTCAAGGTAAACGCCAAGGCTGCAACGGCCGCGGCTGCAGCGTAGAAAGGGAATCACATGCAAGAACTTATGAATTTTGCAACGGTTCTGATCGTTGCAGTGGGCATTGCCGGTTGCATTGGCGTGATGTATGCATCGGGCCTGCGCCTGTGGGCAAAGAGCGGTGCCCCTGAAGGTGGAGACGGCTCCCCCAATTACCGGTTTCGATTCGCTTCGGTGGCATGTTTTGCGGCATGCGTAGTCGTGGTGCTGTTTGCACTGTGGCTGATGATTCCGATGTTCCATTAATAACGAGGGGATAAGAACTTGGAAACTTTGGAAAGTATTCTGGTAGGCATCGACGGTAGCGAGCGAGGCAAGAAGGCACTGAAATGGGCTGCTCGTCTTGCCAACCGTGAAGGTGCTCATCTGACGCTGCTTGCGGTAATCGACCCTGCATCCGATCAGCTTACCGGCTCCGACCATCGCGTTCTGCGCGAAGCGGTGGAAAACGTGCTGGGCGAAGCTCAGGAATTTGTTCGCGGCGACTACCCCGAGCTGGCTATGGACGCTTCGTATGTAAGCGGCGATATCGTGGAAGCTTTGGTTGGCGCAGCGGAAAGCCACGACATGATCGTAATGGGCTCGCACCATGGCGCTTCGGTTGCAGAGCGCGTATGGGGCGCAAAGGGTCTGCGCGTTTCGGTTTCGGCAAGCGTTCCCACGGTGGTTGTTCCCGCCGACTGGGATCCCTACAACGAAGCCAAGGGTATTGTGGTAGGCGTTGGCCCTCAGGATGAGGTTAGCGACAAGGCTGTTGACCTGGGTGTCCATCTGGCGAAAGTTCTCGAAGAGCCGCTCGAGCTTATTTCTTCCTGGGGTATCCCCACCTTGCTTTCGCGCTCTGCTGAATTCATGGGCGGTGGCTTGGCCCCGGTTGGTGAATCGTTCCAGCGCAATCTCGACGCACGTGTTGCGGCTATTCGCGCGGCAGAGCCTGCTCTTGAGGTTGAAGGCTACTCGATCGAGGCCCCTTCTCCTACGCAGGCATTGATGCAGCGCAGCAAGGACTGTCGTGTTCTACTGTTGGGCACGCATGCTCGTTCCGCGGTAAGTAGGGCCTTGTTTGGCTCTACCACCTGTGGCGTGCTGGCTCACCTGCAGGTACCCACTGCAGTTGTGCCGATGGAATAGCGATCCTGATTGCAGAAAGCGCGTTGAGGCTGATGCTTCAACGCGCTTTTTTGTTTCCAGCTAAAGGCAATGTCTGGCTGCTGCTAGGAGAATATCTGGGCGACTGAGACGCGCCTGACGGGGGCGATGCCCGCCCTACGGTGGCGCCGATCGGTGTGTGCTAGTGGCGCTATTCTTTCCTCCTCATCTCGAAGGAATCGGCGGGGTAGAAGCGGCGGTAGTTTTCGCAGGTGGTTAGCACTACGCGGCCTTCGTTTACCAGGTACACCAGGTGGGCGAAGGTTTCGCCCAACGAATAGAATTTCTGGTCGATGGTCCATTCGTCCCAGTTGGGGTGCTTCCAGGATGCGCTGCGGGCGATGTCTATCAGGCTGGCGTGGCCTTCTTCCACCAGCTTGTACAGCTCTTCTAGGCGGTTGGCGTGGAAGCTTTTCAGGAAATCGACACGCTCAGCAACGCCAGTGAAGGGGCGGCCGTGACCGGGCAGAATCAGGTCAACGTCCAAGTTGCGCACCTTGTCCAAGCTGGTAAGGAATTCGCGCAGGGCATCGTATGAGCACACCCAGCTCATGATGGTGGGCGTGATGCGTTCCAGCACATGGTCGCCCGCGATGAGGATCTTCGCCGTGGGTTCGTATAGGCAGATGTGCCAGTCATCGTGGCCGGGTGTGGTTATGACGCGAAAGCAGTAATTGCCGTTGTGATACACGTCGCCATCGGCCAGGTAAAACAGATCGGGCTGGTTTTTCAGCGGAAGAAGCTCTGCGGAAACGCGGTAGGTGGAAGCATCGCGCTTCTGCATGCTGCGCTCGTCGTAGGTGTTGGGGCGGGTAAGGTAGCTGATAAGCGGGTTGAACACACTAGCCTGCATGTTCATAAGGTTCTGCACTTCCTGGATGGAGTGCATGTTGGCGTACACGCGCATCCAACGGCGCCATACTCGGTCGAGGTTGGCGGTGTGGTCGGGGTGCGAATGAGTGAGCACGATCTCCACCGATTCCCAGCTGCGGCCCAGCTTGCGCAGAGCGTTGTCCAGCGCCTCCTCGCAGGCGGGGTGGTTGAAGCCCACGTCTACGATGGTGGTTTTGTCTTCGCTTAAGATGAAATACGAGTTCAGAAACCCCAGCGGGTTGTCGGGCAAGGGCACCGGCACGCGCCAAATGCGTGGAAATACCTCTTCGATTTCGCCGTTATTGTATTGGTCTGCGTAGTTCGCCGTCATGATGGCTCCTTACAGAACGTGTTCATTGTTCTAAGAACCAGCGTAACGCAAAAGTTGCCGGGCGGTGCGGTAGGGTGGGTGGCGTTGATGAATCGTGGGCGAGCGCTAAGTCCGACCTGCGAGTGAGCGGGGAGGTGCGGTAAGTGGCATTCTGCGGCGAAGAAGCGGAGAGGGCAACGGCTCTGCTGCTTTCCGATGCTCATTTTCATTTGGGCTTCGTTTTGGACCCTGCCGGGTTTGTTATTGAAGCCCAGCGTGCCGGGTCGCTCGTCTTTGCTGCATCGGTTACCCCTCGTGAGTATCGGGATACCAAAAGGGCGCTTAGCCGCACGTTCAAACTCACCCAGACGATCCTCGGCTCGGCCAGCGTGGACGCCAGAGAGGCGCTCTGCTGCGCGTTTGGTTCCAGCGAAGCGAAAGCCGAGGCGACCATCGGGACAGCTATGGGAGCGCTTCGTCGGGAGACAGCTCCTTCACAGCAAGCTGTTGATCTCCCTTTCGTCAAGCTTGCGGTGGGATTGCATCCCTGGTGGGTTTCCGTGGACGAAGACTGCCTTGCAGAAGAATTGCGTGCGTTTGATGCCGCTTTGCCTGAAACGCATTATGTGGGTGAAGTCGGCTTGGACTTCTCAAAGCGCAGAATAGCAACGCGCGATGCCCAGCTCTGTGCGTTTCGCCATATTGCAGGTGCCTGCGCAAAAGCGGGAGGCAAGGTTCTTTCCATTCACTGTGTTAAAGCATATGACGATGCTTTGAGCATTTTGAAAAGTTCGGGCTGTCTTGCGTCGTGCACCTGCATTTTCCATTGGTTCAGCGGCTCGTTCCCTCAGCTTGCGCAGGCGGTGGATGCTGGTTGTTTCTTTTCGGTTGGCGCGCGCATGCTCGAAACGAAAAAAGGACGCGAATACGCAAAGGCGATTCCCTTGCAAAAATTGCTTTTGGAAACCGACGCTCCTTCCGCGGTCGATCCCGAACGGGAGCATCCATCGATAGTTTATTCATATGACCAGATGAGACATCAACTTGCCGAAACCCTACAGCTCCTAGCTCGAGTTAGGGATATTGGCGAGGCGGAACTTGCTGCTATGGTTCAGCAAAATGCTCGTGAGGTTTTTTCTTAGTTCATGCGCTTGCGGCGCTATTATGGGCGCTATGGAAAATGCTCTTTTAACAGTTGCCTCGCTCACTGCCATCATTGCGCTCGGTTTCGTTGTTGCGCGAACAATGGAGTTGCCTAGAGGCTTTACCGACACGCTTTCGAAAATCGTTTTTCGCATCACTTTGCCATGCGCGATTTTCCATGCGTTTGCCTCGAATGGCTTTGATGCCTCGTTGCTGCTTCTTGCCCTGGTGGGGTTGGGCTGCACGTTCATTCCGTGGCTGATCGGCACATTGCTCACTGCGCGCGAAGACCGAGACCATCGGATCCTGATGATGATGAATATCTCGGGCTTCAATATTGGCTGCTTTGTGCTTCCCTTTGCCCAGGCTCTCTTCCCGCCGGCTGCGGCACTTGCGGTATGTTTATTCGATGCTGGCAATGCTTTGATGATGAGCGGGGGAACGTACGCGTTTTCAAGCGCGATTCTCGACAAGGGCGGCTCTCATTATGAACGCGCCATGCTTGCGGCAAAACGCTTGTTTTCTTCTGTACCGTTCGACTTGTATTGCGTGCTCATTATCGTTTCTCTGCTGGGTGTTACCATCCCCGAACAGGTAGTTTCGTTTATCGAGCCGATTTCAAACGCCAATTCGTTTTTGGCTATGTTCATGTTGGGCTTGATGGTGCAATTTTCGTTGGGCAAAGGCAAAGTGTTCCAGCTGGTGCGGTTGTTGGGCTTGCGCTTCCTGTTCTCTGCCGTGATGAGCATTGGCGCGCTGACGCTGCTTCCTTTCGATCCCGTTACCCGCATGGTTATTGCTGCTTTGCTGTGGTCCCCTATGGGCGCGCTTGGGCCGGTATATACCCTTTGGGCAAAAGGCGATGTGGGATTGGCTGGTTTCGCCAATGTGGTCACGGTTGCAGTGGGCATCGTTGCCATGACGGCTGCCGCGATGATGATCGCATAACCGCCTTTGGCTCTGCGTCGCGGGCGGCTTCCCCATTAACGCGAAAAAGAAAAGGCTCTCCGTCGATGCATCTTTCTGCTTGACGGAGAGCCTGATTTTTCGTGCTCGATTATTTCAGGATGACGTGCTTAAACGACTCTTCGATTGGCAGTCCGGTGGTGTATATGCCGTAGCTGTGGCTACCGTCTTTGGGAAGCGAAAGGCTGCCAGGGTTGAAGAGCCAAACGGTTGGATCTTCCGAGCAGGGTTCGTTCACTTTGATGTGGGTGTGGCCATATAGAAGCGCGGTATTGACTGGCATCTGGGGGAGGTTGCCCGCGGCCCCATCCCTGTCGGGGCCGAATACGTGCCCATGGGTAAGGAACAGCGTTCGAGGGGTTTGCATTTCGTACCCTGCATCCTCATCGATGTATTCAGGGTCAAGGATGGTGGAGTAGTCTGCCATGCAAGGGAAGTCGAGCACCATCTGGTCTACCTCGGCGTCGCAATTGCCGCGTACGGCAAGAATGCGATCGGCTAGAGGATTGAGCATGGCGGTTACTTCCTTGGGATCGTAGCCGTCGGGAAGGGCGTTTCGCGGCCCATGGTACAAGATGTCGCCGAGCAAGATGATCTTGTCAGGCTTTTCGGCGTGAATAGCATCAATGAATTTGCGGCACCACGTTGCAGAGCCGTGAATGTCGGAAGCAATCAGAAACTTCAAGGCAGCCTCTTTTCGTATGCGATGGTTGTCTTCATTGTATCGCTCGACGTTGTTTTGCGAGATGGCACGGAAGACGAACCATGGTCATTTTGCCCTATTACAGCTGTTGGGAGCGGGAACTGCCTAGGCCGCTATTGTGGCTGTTCAAACGCGAGCTGCCCAGGTTCCTATCGTTGCCGTTTAACCATAAGCCATCTGGGTGTCGATTGTTAAAGCGCAGTTTCATCCGCAGAAAAATTGTTGACAAGGAATTCTTTTCGGGCAAAAATGACCTCAGTTTCGCAAGCGAGCACGATTCGCTGAAGAAACCACCAAACCGTTGAAGCGGAAGTCAAAGCGAGTAGGCGCGCACAGAGAGTCCGGGATGCTGGGATCCGGATCGAAAAGCCGTTCGCCAAATGGACCGCTGAGGGCGCATGCGAATGCAATTTGCTAGTAGGGTGCGACGTGAGGGCATACGTTAGTTGCCGGGGATATGTTGGTATCCTGCTAAGTGCGCGATTCATTTCGTGAACCAAGGTGGCACCGCGAGCTTTGTATTTTCTAAAGCCCGTCCTTGATCGTAGAAGTATCAGGGATGGGCTTTTTTATTGCCTTTCCCACGTAAGGAAAGGGCAATTCGATGGACACTACGCCATTGCAGCCGAGCTTGGAAGAGGTTCGTGCTTTGGCTGCGCAGCCTGGCATTTGCCGCGTTCCTGTGAAGCGCGAGCTTTTTGCCGACCGCATTACCACTATCGAAGCAATGCGTGCGCTGCGCGCGGCCAGCAATCATTGCTTCTTGCTGGAAAGCGCCGAGGCAGATCAGCGTTGGGGCCGTTATTCCTTTTTGGGTTTCAACCCCACGCTTGAGATTACCTGCTTGAATGGGCAGCTCAGCATTCGCCGTAATGTTGAAGGTGGTGAACCGTCGCGCGAAACGCGCCAGGTTAAGCATCCCGGCGAGGCTATTCGCCAGATTATTGCAGAGAATAAAAGTGCCCAGGTTGAAGGATTCCCGGCATTTACCGGTGGTTTGGTGGGCTACTTCTCGTACGACTACATCAAGTACGCCGAACCCACGTTGCGCCGTTCCGGTTTAGACCGCGAGGATTTTCTCGATGTTGACCTGATGC
>ERZ1026856.425-NODE-425-length-27047-cov-13.928016_pt1 | contig 27047 bp, 19 predicted proteins | sample MGYA00380158_ERZ1026856 | MGnify/ENA primary metagenome ERZ1026856 (study PRJEB33269, sample SAMEA4719794) | human gut metagenome | biome: human-associated habitat; feature: organic feature; material: feces | place: Cameroon | collected 2013-10 ...
GAACACCACATCCGCTGCCGATCAGCATTGGAATGAAGGATTTTCCGGAAAGACCAAATTTACGGAAGATACGGTCCATGATGAATGCGACACGTGCCATATATCCGCAGCTCTCTAAGAAAGCAAGGAAAATAAATAATACTAACATCTGTGGCACGAAACCAAGAACTGCACCGACACCGGAGATCACACCGTCTACGATAAGTCCTGTCAGCCAGTCTGCACATCCGATACCTTCAAAGAAGCTCTGTGCACCAGGCACGATCCACTCACCGAACAACGTATCATTCGTCCAGTCTGTCAACAGTGCTCCGACGGTTGTAACAGATACATAATATACAATCCACATCACTACTGCAAAGATTGGTAATGCCGCCCATCTGTTTGTCACGATGCGGTCGATCTTATCAGATGTTGTCAGTTTTTCTTTGGTGTTCTTTGTCACACAGTCACCAATGATAGAAGAAATATATACGTATCTTTCATTCGTGATAACACTCTCTGTATCATCATCAAATTTATCTTCCATCTCTTTAATCTCTGCGGATACATCCGGAACGTTTGTCATCATTTCATTGATCTTATCATCTTTTTCCAGTAATTTGATCGCAAAGAATCTCTTCTGTTCTTCCGGCATTCCTTTGATCTTGCCTTCAACTTCTGCAATAATATCCTCGGCCTCTTTGGAGAACTCGTGTGCAACAACTGCTGCTTTTCTGCTCTCTGCAAGCTTCACTGCCTTCTCAGCTGCCTCTTTGATGCCGGTTCCTTTTAAAGCGGAAATCTCAACGACTTCACAGCCTAATTTTTTACTTAATTTATCTGTGTGGATTTTCTCACCGCTCTTCTCCACAACGTCCATCATGTTGACTGCCATGATGACCGGAATACCTAATTCCATAAGCTGTGTGGAAAGGTAAAGGTTCCGCTCGATGTTTGTACCGTCGACGATATTTAGGATCGCATCCGGTCTCTCAGCGATGAGGTAGTTTCTTGCAACTACTTCCTCAAGTGTGTATGGAGATAAAGAATAGATACCCGGTAAGTCCATGATAACGACATCTTTATGTCCTTTTAATTTTCCTTCTTTCTTCTCTACCGTAACACCCGGCCAGTTACCAACAAACTGGTTGGAACCTGTCAGAGCGTTAAATAATGTTGTTTTACCGCAGTTTGGGTTTCCTGCGAGTGCAATTTTAACTGCCATGATCAACTCTCCTTCTTTGCTTCTATGTAAGTTTTCCATCTCTGGATCTCTGTGCCTTTTCTTTTAGAAAGTATGCAGGCACTACTCATTCTCATAACATTTTCGTCTTTTCTGGTTAGTTATATGTAACCCATAGGCAAAAAAAATTATTCTACTTCAATCATCTCTGCATCCGCTTTACGAAGGGATAATTCATATCCACGTACCGTAACTTCAACCGGATCTCCAAGCGGTGCTACCTTTCTGACAAAAATATCCACACCTTTTGTGATACCCATGTCCATGATTCTTCTCTTAACCGGACCTTCGCCAGTTAATTTTTTGACTTTTACTGTCTGACCAACAGCGGCTTCTTTCAATGTCATTTTCTAACGGCTCCTTTTTTCTTTTTAAAAATCATCTATCAGCAGACAGGAACGCCCTGTCATTGCTTACTTTTGTCACAGACCGGCACTTTATACCATGATCTTGTTTGCCATGTCTTTTCCGATTGCAACTCTGGAATCTTTGATATTCACGATCATATTACCGCCAATCTCTGATACCACAGTAACAGCTCCTCCGACTACGAATCCGAGGTTTTCTAAAAATCTTCTGGTTTCTTCTTTTCCACCAACTTTTTTGATTGTATTTTCTTCACCTGTTTTGACCATTGTTAAAGGCATCATCTTTCCCTCTTCCTCATCTTCCAAAAGACTATTGATAATCTTTTTCGTTTCTACGTTGGTTAGTATAATCTAACGATAGTTAGTTGTCAATAACTTTTTTATAATTTTATCCAGATTATTTTCTTTTGTATGGTTGCACAAAATTTTTCTTATTTCCAACTGTAATTTCAGATTATAAAACAAAGAGTCGCATCCTCACGGAGTGTTTTGTTTTATAGGAATAATTTCCTATAAAGCAAAAAAAGAAGCCACCACACTTTGATTGTGTGATGACTTCTTTCGCATTTTATTTATGCCTGTTTTTTATTCTGTTTCAATTCTTTTTTCCATGCCATATAGCTTGTGTACTCTTCACTCTTTTTGAACTTGCGTTTTTTCAGAATGAACATCACAAGTGAGAGGATGAATCCTACTACACCGATGGTCGCAATTGTCTTTAAGATCACAAGTAATTTTGGCTGTACAAATTTAATGGTTGTATTTTCACCAACACCGTTCATAGCAACAGAGTTTGCTAATACATACAGGTCATGGTGGCATGCCTCACGCATTGCTGTTACCATAACCGGATCATTTTTATATGCCGGTAATTCTTTGGTCACATACGGCATCATGGCATCATAGGTTGTAACACCACCTGCCATCACTCCGTCCGGACCATTGACATATGGATTAAGAACGTTATCCGTGATGGTAAGTCCATTGCTGCCCCACTCATTTCTCATGATTCCGGTCATCAATCCTTTGTTACCTCCGGACCAGATACATCCCCAACGTGTGTAAGCAACCATGGTTCCGTTTGCATTTCCTTCTTCAAATACATCCTGGAATGCTTTTAAATATACTTCACGTGCTGCCTGCTCAGAGAGCCATACGCCAAGACCGATACGGTCCTGCTCGCAGTCGTTTAATGCAAAGTGTTTCATTACGACATGAACACCTTTTTCCTGGATAGCTGCCACTTCGTAAGCACTCATTTTTCCGGAAAGGAATCCATCTTCACTGTAGTACTCGAAGTTACGTCCGCCATAAGGAGTTCTGTGGATATTGTTACCCGGTCCGTAAAGGATCGCAACGCCTGCAGACAGACAGTTATTACCGATCACTTTACCAATTTCTGTCATAATATCCGTATTGAAAGTTGCTGCCATCACATCCTCAGATGTAAATGCAGTTGCTGTCAGTTTTTCTTTATCCGTATTGCCGAATAAGGAAGCGGTCAGTCCCTGTGGTCCGTTCTCATCACGGGAACCCGGAGCCTGGATCGATTTGATCGGCATTGTCCAGTGGAAGGAGTCGCCAATTAAAGTTACCATCTCATCATAGGTAAGCTGGTCTAATAAAGTATCCCAGTCAGCATCGTCATAATCTTTACCGATCATATCGTATAAAGTAAGACCATTTTTTGCACCTAATGTCGGCATCTCTACCGTATCATAATCTGCTGCATCATACTGAACTACCTGCAGATCATCGATCATAGTATCTGTCAATGAAAATACCGGAGATTCTGCTGGGAATGTTCCCTCCCAGTCATTACGTGAAAGGTAAGTTACGGAGTTATCTCCGGCACCTTCGTAAAGGTTCATATCGGAATCAGATAACTGGTTTGTCACCTCTGCACCGCTCTTAGACACTGCATAAGTAGTGGTATCTAATGTGTCATTTGTCCACTGGAATGTAAGTTCTGCATTACCTTCTGCATCCATTCCATTCTCAGTTGTAAATCCTTTTGCTGCAAGAATGTTGTTTACAGCGTTGTGTGCATCTGTTGCTGCTGTAAAATAGTAATCACCTGCATCTAAGATATATGTTTTTGCACCGTATGCATCATAAGATGCGATATCTGCCCTGTCCACATTGATCGTTAATGTCTGGGACTCACCCGGAGCTAAAATATCTGTTTTGCCGAATCCGCATAACTGTACTGCAGATTTCTCTACAGAATTCTCTTTGTCATACTCTGTATATGGAGACTGTGCGTAAATCTGAACGGTCTCTTTTCCTGAATAAGTATCACCTGTATTGGTAACTGTCACATTAAAGTTATAAGAATCCGTCGCAGCATCATAAACGCCCGTCATGTCACTGTACTCGAAATCTGTATAGCTTAATCCATAACCGAATGGGAATGCCACATCATCACTGTATACATAGCTTCCTGCATTTCCGGTTCCCATAACCGTGTCTTCATAACGTGTTTCATAATATTTGTATCCAACGTAGATACCTTCCTGATATACCATGTAGCTTTTTGCTTTTTCAGGGATCAGTTCTTCTGTATAGCCTTCATAAATCATTGGCGTGAAGTTCGCCATGGCTGGTGAAGAGTAATTATCATAGCAGTAAGTATCCACAAGGCTACCGGATGGATTGACGTTACCTGCAAGGATATCAGCCACTGCATTGATACCTGTAATTCCGACATCGCCGATCCACAGACAGGCATCTACATTATAAATATTATCTTTTAAGAAATCTAACTGTAAGGTGTTTGCGGAGTTGATCAGCACGATAATTTTGCTAACAGTTCCGTCTGCTTTCATTGCTGCCACATTGGAAAGCATTTCTTTTTCATTGTCATCTAATGCAAGATAATTGACATCACCGTATGCAAGGTCAGCACCCTCACCACCTACACGGGATAATGTAACGATCGCTGCATCACCATAAGAAGTGACAGAATCTTTCACTTCGTCTGTGTACTCATTCCATGGAACCTCTGTTACAACGGCACTTGCAGTTGCGATCGTACCACCATTTCCACGTTTGTACATTCCCATCTCTTCGGATTCATAGAAGTTCCAGAGTGTTTCATTTACATTGAAACCTGTTTTTTCCATTGCAGTTTTTAATGTATCTGCTGTGGAAGCATCAATGTTACCGGATCCTGTACCACCATAAACAAGGTTTACAGATGAATTGGAAAACAGACTGACATTGGCACCCTCCGCCAAAGGAAGTGCATTGTTCTCATTCATAAGAAGCGCTGCACCCTCTGCCTCCACCTGCTGAACAAGCTGTAATCCATAGTCAACCATATCTTCTGTAGACTCAAAGTCAGAGGTAAAGTACTGTGCGCTTTGATCCTCATTCTTCAATTTCCAGAATGTTCCTCCGACGAAAATGGCCAGTGAATTATCAAAAACGTTTAATAAGCTGTACAGTGGCACAAAGATCACTGCCAGAATTGCACATACAATTGATAATCCTTTCCATGGACGGATCGCTCTGTGTTTTGCTTTACGGAAAGCCTTCTTGCGGGCTTTCACTTCTTTTTTGTTCTCTCCCATAAATTTTCTCCATTTCTTTTTTCAAACTTCGTCATTTTGACGGAATTTATTTATGATGTGTTCTTATTTTATTAAAATTTTGTTAAAAAATCAACAAAGTGAACTTAGTCGGTTCTTTTTATGACGTAAGTGGCATAAGAAAGAAATTTCCTATGCAAAAAAATACAGCCTATAAGATTTTCATCCTATAAGCTGTATCTTTTGCATAAATTATGTTTTCTATAATTTTTATTTTAATCCTTTGGTCAATGGAATCAACATTAACAATGCGATAATGCCGATAAGTCCGATCACAACACCAAAAAAGCAGATACATGAAATTTTTCCACATATCTGCTTCTTTTCATATATTCAGTTTTATATGCTTGTAGCTCTATATCCTTATGGAAGTCTCCGACAATTAATCCGCTGCATCAGGTGCCATCAGATCATATGAAATAAGTGCACTATTTCTTTCATCTGCTCTAATGCCTGTCTTGTTACCCTTACCTCATATTCATCCATGTACTATATCTCCGACTTTAATTGATTAAATGCCTCATCAACAGATACAGAATCATTCCTTTTTGCCTGTGTAAGTCCGGTCTGCATCATAGTATCAAATTCTGCTTTTGTTATAGCATCTCTTGTAGTAAGCTTGTCGGGAATATCTAATGAAAATGGCACTCCATCACGCATAATAACCTGTCTGTATGCCATATCTATAAATACAGATACAGGAATCCCAAGTCTGTCAAGAATCGCCTCTGCCTGCTCTTTTATATTCGGTTGAATACGTGCTGTTACGTTTGCAGTTTTTGTTGCCATAGTATGCACCTCCTTGTTCCTTATAGTGTGCCACCATGTATAGCTTTTTACAATACAAACATATTTTCTCCTGACATCATGAATAAACTACAACAAGCCTCAAAATATACGATTTTGCATTCTAACAACAACATTCCCCGAATGTTCCACATCACCTGCTGTACGGATTGCAAGTTCTAATTGTTCTAACGGGAACTCATGCGTGATGATACTTTCCAGATTCCATTTACCGCATGTCATTATCTTCTGAACATCCTGCACATCTTCCGGCATATAACCACCAGATCCGACGATGCTCTGCTGTGCATAAGTCATATGTAAAAGATCAATGGAACGAGGTTTATTATTGACCGCAACGGAGACAAAACGGCTTTCAATTTTTCCCAGACGAAGAAAATCGTCCAAAATACTTTCGGCACCTGCCGCATCAAGCCAGCAGTCGATATCTGCCGTCTCTCCATTTAATGAATATGCCGTGCCAAAATAAGCTTTTGCCTCTTTGGCAAAATCCCCTGCTGACGGATTGCATACCGTAAATCCAAGGTTTTCGGCTAATTTTAATCGAAAGTCAGAATAGTCACATACCATTACTTTTTCCATTCCAAAATATCTAAATGCGAACGCTGCTGCAATTCCAATCGTACCGCTGCCAAATACTACTGCATTTTGTCCTTTCACATACTGCCTGTCTCCACACGGAATCATTCCGCGTCTTGCAGCACGGCAGCCAACTGTAAATGGCTCAATAAGACTACCCAGTTTATCTGGGATGCGTTCGTCAACCGGATAAAGCGAGTGATTTTTTCTGGCATTTGGTATTAAAATATACTCCGAAAATCCACCGATCGTTCCAGCTCTCTTCGTATCATCTTTGGCATAACGCGGATAAGGATACACACGTTCTCCAACCGTAAAATCTTTTACATGCTTCCCGACCCGAACAACTCTTGAAATTGTCTCGTGCCCGAATTCACCGCCGACTGTTACTTTATGTCCGGTATCCGGTCCATGCAAAAACACTGCAACATCTGTCCCGCAGATGCTTGAATAAATGTTCTCTATCAGAACGTCATCATCTCCCACCTCAGGCAACGGCAGCTCTTTTATCTCAACCTTTTCTTTTCCTAAATAAATTCCTGCTTTCATCATTACTCCTTATCATTGCCCGGCTGCATCACACAACGCTGAATCACTGCCATAATGTGTTCCGTCGTATCCTTGCAGTCATTCTTTAACCATTCTGTAATGACAGCCATAATTCCCTGAATGTAAAACGACATTATATAGCTTCTGTCCTCAGGCGGCACCCTGTAACGCTCTAGTATCGGGGTAAACACATGTTGGAACATTTTATTATAATTATCGTCAAGCTGTAGTGTCTGCGACTTTGTGAGCGCCGTGAAAAATACCCGCTTGTTCTCTCGTATGTATGTTAAATATGGTTTCAGATACTGTGGCGTGATCAGATACAATTTACCCAGCGGACAGTCTTTCATCTGTGCCATAAAATTTTCTGTATCATGTCTCATGTGTGCAAGGAACTGCTCATTCATGTGTTCTACACATTCCGAAAGCAAATCTTCTAATGTCTCATAATGAAGATAAAATGTGGAACGGTTCACTTTCGCTTTCTCACAGATTTCTTTTACTGTAATATACGAAAAATCCTTTTTCTCCAAAAGTTCCAGAAATGCTTCATCCATTTTTATCGCTGTATTAAAATATTTGCTTTCGTTCTTATTCATACTTAGTTCTCACTTATTTCTTTTGCTAACTGCATAATCTCAAAGGCATATTTTTGTTTTCCATTGGCTAACATTTTCTTGTAGATTGGGTAATTGATTCCCATTCCGACCAATCCGATGATGCCGATAATAATACCTGCAATAAATGTTGCTGTTGTTCCGTTCCCGATCACTCTCATCGAAAGACACATTCCGACACCCATGATTAAGGCTGTTAAAATGCCAAAGGTGTAAGTAAAAATTGTTGCCGGTAATTTTGCTCTCGCATCTAATTTTCGAAGTGCCACAACCTTCGATGTCTCCTTTGGTGCATATTCGTTTGCAAGCTGCTCTGCATAAATTTTGTCTGTGTTCATATTTAAAAACCTCCTGTATTTGATAAACCAAGTATACAAAAAAGCTCCCTTATACCAAACAACACAGACAACCCTTTGTGTTGATTTTAAAAAATCCACCATACTATGTAACTAGTATAGTGGATTCATCATAAAATACAATTCTATTCTTTATTCCTGCCGAAATTCTTCCGGTACATCCTCATAAGTTTTCCATTTTTCCATGGCTTCTTCCAGTGACATTCCCTCACTTACGGCGTGTTTTCTCACAGCATTGACAGCCTGGATTTCTTTCATTCTGGCTCCTGTTAAAGTGTAGCCCTTCATTGCCCATAGTGTTGCAAGCCATGCGATCATTGGAACGATACAGAACAGGATCAGAACAACGCCATGCATTCCGGAAGAATATGGTGTCTTGCTGTCCGGTAATGTCTGGATACCGATCATTGCAACTGTCGCTCCTACAATTGTAGATCCAAGGGAGCTTACCAATTTATCAACCAGTGAGAACAATGTTCCCATAATACCTGGCACATACTGTCCGGAACGGTATGTCTCATAATCGGAACAGTCTGCAACCATCGGAATCGGCATATCTGCTGTCGCATAATATGCACCATAACCGATACCAAAGAATAACACAAATAACACCGTGTATACATTGATGGATCTCAGGCTTAAGTTAAATGCCGGAACCCCCTGCTTCCATAACAACAACAACACTAAAACTCCAATGTACATGACCAGCGCAAGCATTGTATAGCGCACCAGTGAAGCTTTCTGTCCATGCTTCTGTGATGTCTTTACCGTCAAAAGGAAGAACGGAACAGAGAAAATATATCCGACGATCATCATTGGAAGATACAGTCCGCCGTAGTCTCCCATCATAGCTCCGTAAAGCATACAGAGTACTGTCATATTCGTTGCGATGGAGAAAGCGAGCTTGCATCCCGCTCCTGCGACCATAAGACGCTGCAGCTCTTTGTTTGCTTTTAAAATAGCAACATATTCTTTTAATTTTACTTTTTCCTGTTTATTGCCAACACCAAAAAATTCCGGTCTGTCTTTCTCCCAGATACCGATCACTGCAAGAAGTGTCAGCACTGCAGATACCACGATGGCAAGTGGGATCATAAAATCAAAAAAGTTAGCGCTGTTATAGCCGCCAAGACGGTCACCTAAGATCGGTGCCAGAAACTGTACAAGCCCCATACCGATCAGGCTGGCGATCGTATTAAAAATAGTAAACATCGGGCGCTGTTTCGGATCGTTTGTCAGACAGGTCTGTCCGGAACGGGTGCAGGCTGTCTGGAATGTGTATCCGATAACATATAATGCGTAAAATAACACAAAGCATACATAGCGCAGCCACTGCATGTCCGGTGCGATGATCCTCGTCCCAAAATACAGTAAAATGGAAGAAACGATCATGATCGCATTTCCGATCACCATGTATGGACGGAATTTACCGAATTTTGAATTTGTCCGGTCGATCAAAGCTCCGATGATTGGATCCGTCACGGCATCAAAAAGACGCATGACGGTTACCATTGTCGTTGCAAACATAAGCGCAAGTCCTAACACTCCGTTTGCATAATATGCGATAAAATTCATGGTGAGGATATAATATACATTTGTCGCACCATTGTTCATCGGAAACAGCACAAGCTGATACGGTTTTGCCCGGTTCATTCCGGCTGCCTGTGCAGTGGTATTTTCTTTTTGATTACTCATTTATTCTTCTCCTTTGGAATATCCTGCTAAAATCTATACCCAGTTTTCACTCTTTTTCGCTTCTTTTTTCAGCTTATAATCCGGATTCTCTTTTTCTGTGTGATGAAGTACCATCGCATCCTTCACACTTCCGGCTACAGCTTCGATCTTATTCTCTTTTTCCATAGGAAGCTGGAAGGTAAAAATATGATTTCCGCTCTTCTGCTCGATCAGCTCTCCGTTATTATATAAGGATACGACCGGCTGGTTTGTGTAAACTTTAATGGTCGTTGTATCCTCAGAACGGTCACTGCGGCGTGATCCACACAGATGTACAAATGGTTCGTCACTCCAATATGATTTATATAAGAAGAAACTGTCTTTCTTTGTCTTGCGGTCAAATGTCACCAGTCCCTTATGGTTCATGCCCGGCTCGCCGCCCTGATTTCTTGCGTCCGCTGCGAAATCGAACATATTCCACACATAAGTGCTCCACATAAATGGATGACGCTCAAAACATCTGAGCATATACTCATGATATCTTGCCTGATATTCCTCGGTATGATCTCCACGTCTCGGTCTTCTGCTGTGAAGGTTCGGCATACCTTCTGCGCCGTACTCGGAATAACCGATCGGGCGGTTCGGGAATACAAGGTGGAAAAATCTTAAGAACAGATCATTTAAGAAAAATCCCGGTACATACCATCCCAGATATAAATTCCATCCAACCAGATCTGTGATGTGTGCAGAACGGTTAAATGGTCCGCACATTGCATAACATGCTAACGTTGTCAGTCTTGTTGGATCCATCTTGTGGCAAAGATCATTTAACACATGATGATTGTCCAACATATCTTTTTTGTCCTTTGTACTGATGGTAATCTCATTGGATACGCCCCATACTACAATTGACGGATGATTGTAATTCTGAACGATCAGCTCTCTCATCTGGCTGATGGTGTTCTCTCTTCCGCCCGGCATATGTTCCGAAATGTATGGAATCTCTGCCCATACGACCATACCTCTCTCATCACAGAGATCATAAAAATACTGGTCATGCTGATAGTGTGCGAGACGAATCGTATTTGCCCCAAGTTCGCAGATCATATCCATATCTTCATCATGGTTTTTTGTTGAAATCGCATTTCCTAATGCTTTAAAATCCTGATGTCTTGAAACTCCGTGAAGTGGATAATGCTCTCCGTTTAAGAAAAATCCCTTCTTTGGATCTACCGAAAAAGTACGGATACCAAAACGGTTCGTGATCTCATCCTTCACTTCCCCATTTACGGTCAGCGTTGCAACTGCCGTATAAAGGTATGGATTTTTTCTTCCATGCCAACGGATTGGATTCTGGATATTAAGATTTACGTCACATCCGTTCCCTTCTGCAACTACTTTTCCGTCCTGATCTTTGATCTGAACATTTACCTGTGCTTCCTCTGTATTGGTAAATGTTTCGATATGAACATTCGCTTCGTTCTCTTTTACTTCCGGTGTGATCTTAATTCCGTTAGTTCCGAGGTAATCTAAGTCAAAATGCTCTTTTGACACGATCAGGAAACGGACATCGCGGTAAATTCCGCCATAGAACGTAAAATCGGCTTTCTGCGGATATACTTTTCCATTGACGGAGTTGTCCACGGTCATTTCCAGTTTATTCCGGTCTTCTAAAACCTCTGTGATATTGATGCGGAATGTGGAATATCCGCCATCATGATGTGCAAGTTCTTTTCCATTCACTGTCACATCACTGCTTGCATTTACACCGAGAAACTCCAGATATACTTCCTCTGTCTCCGGATCAAATTCCGGTTTTTCAAATGTTTTCTCATAGTGGCAGGTTCCTCTGTAGTAATCATTTCCTCCGTCCTGTCCGTCTTTTGCATTCCATGTATGTGGCAAGTTCACCTGCTCTTGTCTGTTGTCAGGTCCAATGAAAAGCCACTGCTCCATCAGATTTTGAATTCGTCGCATATAACACATCCTTTTTATTATTTATGGTGCCTGTCACTTTGTATCGTTTCAGGCTATTTTTATATATTGTTCCAATTTCAATACATAAATAATAAATAAAATTCGTTAATTTTTCAACGAACCTGACTTAGTCGGTGCTTTTTGTGACGTAAGTGGTGTTCTAAAGAAACCTGTCGGAATATGGCTGCATAATTTCAAAAAAAGCCAGCGTCTGTTCTCCTCGATTAAGAGGCTCACTGACGCCGACTTTTTACTTTACAGGTAACAGCACTTCGAGGTTAAAGCAGCCCATTTCCGTAGATACTGAAATGTCACCGCCATATTTTTCTGCGATATGACGGATACTCTTTAAACCAATTCCATGATACTGTTTATTCTTCTTTGTTGTTTTCGGAAGGTCATTTTCATACTCCGGTGTGCGTTCCGTCGGGTTGGAAAAACGGATATATAAAAAATGCTGTTTTTCTGCCACACAGATATCGATAAACCTCATCTCTTTCTCTGAAAACTTTTCCACACATTCGATGGCATTATCTATGGCATTCCCAAACAGTGCATAAATATCAATGGAATCCATAAAGAAAAGTTTCTTTCCATCGATCACACAGTGCATGGTAATATCTCTTGCCTCACAGATCAGGCTCTTCTCTGAGAGCAATGTATCCAGAATTTCATTTCCTGTTTTTACGATAGAATCATAAATGCGGATAGACTGTTCCAGTTCTTTTAAATTTTTCTCCCGTTCTGTCGGGTTTTCAATATGCCGCATTGCAGCCACCTGATACTTCAGATCGTGACATTTACGGTCGATCACCTGCATCTGGTCTTTCGCGATCTCGTACTGCTTCTTCTGCTGATACCACATGCGCTCCATCAACGCATACTCCTGCTTCACTTCGCTTTTTTTGAAAAGTTCAGCCTGCAGATACAAAAAGGTCACACAGTATAGCTGAACCAGAACTGCAAGATTGGATTCACCACTGTTCTGATAAAAATTGTAGTAAGAGAACAAGGATAAGAAAAGCACTGCTGCTGCTGAGAGTGTTCTTCTTGGTCCTGCCTGGTAAAATCCATTTCTTGGAAGCCAGCGAAACAGTGTGATGGACAAAAGCAGATACATTGCCGCAAAAAACAGGAGAGAAAAGAGATATTGCAGCACCCGCGGCTGCTGCTCAATGGCAGAAACGCGATGCAGACTGTTCCAGATAATATTGATACAATGATATACAATGAGCGGCCAGACCGTACAATAAATCATTTCCCAGCTTATTTTTTTGCTGATCAGTCCAACAGCGATCATCGTGATCACAAAACGCATGAAAAACTCTGCGATCAGATGTTCCCCGATTGCCGGAATGAGCAGTCTTGCTGCAAGCATGACACACCAAGCCCCACAAAGTATCAGACCGTTTTTTATTTTTTTCTTTTCCATGACATGCAATGGCATGAGAAACAGATACACACATACCAGCAATAAAAAATCCTGAAAAATCATGATACCAAAATCACGAACCATTCTTAACTTCTCCCTACACTGCGGATGAGTGCCGTCATAAAGTTTTTCTTACTGCGGCGGCTGATCTGCAGTTCCTCTCCTTCTACGATCACCGTGTCATCCTTAATCTCTGCAACATGTGTCAGACCTACCAGACACCAGTTGCTACATTTTGCAAACAGCCCCTTTGGAAGCTCCTCTTCCACATTTTTCAAGCTTCCGCGCACCTCAAAATTGCCCTGTTTTGTGTGATAGCGCAACACATGATTCTGGATCTCCACGTAAAAAATGTCTCTGGAATCAATCTTTTTGACGCCGGTTCCCGTCTGGATCATCACCGGTTTGCTTCCGCGGTTCTCCACCAGCTGCATGGCACGATCCATCTTATTGGCAAAATTCAGGTACTGGATCGGCTTTAAGACAAAGTCCAGTGCGCCCACTTCATATCCTTTGATCGCATAGTGCGCCATGTTCGTGATAAACATGATGACTACCTGGGCATCCTTTTTACGGATCTGCTCTGCTGCATCCATACCGTTTGTTCCAGGCATCTCAATGTCCATCAGGATAATGTCATAATCTCCGTTATAAACTGCCAGAAAATCATCCGCTTTCTCAAAAGGTGTCGCCTCAAATGCTGTATCACGTTCCTGTTCATATTGTTTTATATAAGTAAAAAGTGTGTCACGATAACCCTGATCGTCTTCCACAATTGCTATCCTGTTCATGTCTGCCCTGCTCCATCTTTATGAATCCTGCATTTTGGCAGTGTTCTTCACTACCTTCTTTTTTCCGTATCTCTTATTATAACAATTCACATTTGCAGTGTCTAGGTTTCGTATGCAAAAAGATTGATGAGCCCGCCAAAAGGTATTGGGCGACAGCAAAATCCCACCGGCAGATAGGATGTTCCTGTTTGCTTCGCTCACGAAGGAAATCATATCTGCCGATGGGATTTTGCTATCTTGTTGCATCGTTGCTGCCGTCATCCTCAAGGTCAAAATGCTTGACAAGAGCTTCGAGTGTTGCAGCCTGTGCAGCCAGCTCCTCTGATGTTGCAGAAGTCTCTTCTGCAGATGCAGAATTGTCTTCCACTGCCTTGGAGATCTCTTCGATACCAAGTTTGATCTGCTCAATGTTTTGATTCTGCGTCTGGTTATTCTCTGCACTCTTCCCGATCATACCATTGACATTTTCAATTGCATCCAATACTTCCTGCATGGAAGCAACAACATTCGCTGCAAGTTCTGTTCCCCGTTCGATTTCCTGAATGGAAATTCCAATCAAATCTTTTGTATTATTTGCTGCCTTGGAACTTCCCTCTGCAAGTGATCCAATCTCAGAAGCAACAACTGCAAATCCTTTTCCTGCTTCCCCAGCCCTTGCCGCTTCAATCGAAGCATTCAGTGCCAACAGATTCGTCTGGTCTGCAATATCTTCAATTGTCTTGATGATGCTGACAACTTCGTTGGATGTCTCGGTAATCTTGTTCATTGCCTCTGTCATCTGATCCATCTGTGTTCTGCTGTCCTGCATCATCTTTGTGACACGAGCAGTCTCATCTGCTGATTTTAATGCATCGTCTGTATTCTCTTTTACCTGCTCAGATACAGAAACTGAAGTTGCGACAAGTTCTTCCACAGAAGCTGCCTGTGTGCTTGCACCCTCAGCAATATTTTGGGCTGCTCTCGAAAGATCATCTGCACCAGCCGAAACCTGTGCGGAACTGTTGATGATATTCTCGATCATTCCCTGTAATGATTCTGAGATATGCATCATTCCATCTTTTACTTTTGCAAAATCACCTGCATAATCGTATTTTAATGTAAATTTCAGTTTTCCATCGGATAAACGGTTCAGGACATACGCAATCTCATCAATATAATTAATGTATTCTTTTAACCGGTCTACGGTCTTCTGGATGGAATCTGCAAGTTCTCCAATCTCATTCTCCGAAGAAACGTCGAGCGATACATCCAGATTACCCTCTGCCAGTTCCTGTGCCACCTCATTTAATGCAACGATCGGTTTTGTGATATTGCCTGCCAGGCGTCTGATTGCCATAATGATAATGACAACTCCAACAATTACAAGCAGCAGTACAATAATGATACACTGGATCAGGCTTGCAAAATATTCGCTGGAAGGCATACAGCTTAACGTATAATAATCGGTCGTTCCGATTCTTCCGACATATCCATACTTGCTGCTTCCATCTGCTTTATACTTCACAGATGTTCCGTTCTGACTCTGAATTGCTTTCATCACAGAATCCGAAACGTTCAGCTCGGAAAGATTTTTCAACTGGTTATCTGAATCAGGATGATAAATAATGGTTCCATCCGATGTTACTAAAATAACAAATCCATTGTTTCCAATCTTATAAGCCGGAAGCAGTTCATCAATATGGTCAAGCGCGATATCCGCTCCGGCAACACCAATGATATTCTTGCCATTTTCATCATAAACCGGAGTTGCTGCACTTAAGATCAGATTTCCGGTACTTGCATCCACATAGACACTGGTCAGGATTGTGCTGTCTGTCTCAACCGCACGATACCATGCACGCTCTGTGATCTCAAAACTGCTGTCACTCGTAAACCCATCTGACTGCGTCAGCACATTGGCATCAATATCACCAAGCCAGACTGCCTGAATATTATCGCTGTCTGCTGCTGCAATTTTTTCCATCTCGTGAAATACCGTCTGGTAGTCTGCCGACTCTGTGATCTTATCTCCTGCTTTTGTCTCAGTAAGCAAAGTCCGCACATCTTTGTCAAGCGCCATCTGCTTCACAATGGTCATATACTCCTGAAAAAAGATTTCAAGCTGGTAAGATGCTGCCTTCGACTGCATCTCCAGATCATTCTTCTGTGCACTTAAGCTGACATTTCCAACCATAACTGCGACCACAACCGCAACCACCATAAAAATCGCAATCACAATGGTAAGAATACGGCTCTGGATTTCCTGCGCAATCCGTTTTTTCTTTGTTTTCATATCAAATCTCCTCTCTGGTTTTTCTGACATCTTCTCGAAATGTAACAATCTATTTTTATTATAATACTCTTTCTGTCAAAAGCAAACGAATCCAGGCATTTTCAGATATTTTTCGTCAGTTTATTTTCTCATCACTCCATAAATGTGACAACGGCTGGAAGGTATATCCCATGTCCTCCCATCTTGTGAGCAGCTCATCTAAAATTTTTCCATTGGTGGATGATGTGTTATGTAACAATACAATTGCGCCCGGATGGATGCGTCCGATCAGTTTTCCGTATGCCTCTTCCTCCGTCGGCTGTGCATCCGCATTCCAGTCCACATAGGCGAGGCTCCAGAAAAAGGTCTTATACCCCAATTCTTTTGCCATCGCAAGATTCTCTGTACTGTATTTGCCCTGCGGTGGTCTGTAATACTTTGTCATCTCCTGTCCGGTCACTTCCTGAAACAAACTGCTAACCGCATCGAGCTCTTTCTGAAACGACTCTTTGTCCGAGATTGCCGACATATCCGGATGATGATAGGTGTGATTTCCCACCGTGTGTCCCTCTGTAACCATCCGTTTGACCAATTCCGGCGCACTCTCCAAAAAATGTCCCACGACAAAAAAAGTTCCCGGTGCATTGTGTTTTTTGAGTGCATCCAGAATCGCTTCTGTATTGCCATTCTCATAGCCGCAGTCAAAGGTGAGATAAATCACCTTTTCCTCTTTACTTCCTATATAATAGGTATCATACTGCTTTAACTCATCCGCCGTGGCATTTCCGGTCGGCTGCTGTTCCTTTCCAGACTCACCAAAGCCAAGTCCCCAGTTATCGACTGCCGCCTCGATGTGCATCGTCTCCTCTGTTTCCCTGTCAGACTGCCACTTTGCCACGACGGATGCGCTTCCCCAACCAAATAAAAACATCACTGCAAAAAGCAGCAGGCTGGAACGGTATTTTAATAAGAATGCTTTCATTTTCTGCTCCGCATATCTTCTCTCTGTATGTATACGAAACGAAAACTTGTCTTATTCATTCTGCTTGTAACCACAGCGTGGGCATACACCAGCGCCCTTATAGATGTAACCGCAGCGATAACAGCAGATCGTATCGTGTTTTTCCTTTGCAAGATAAGATTCTTTTCTGGAAAATGGTTTTTCCTGCAGATAGCGCACAAAATCTTCTAGCACCTTTGCAAATTTTTCCATATCTCCATGCGTTGCCGGCAGCGGAAGCTTTGTCCGGCTTCCGTTCTTCTGATACACATAAATGCCCCGGTTTAATAGTCCTGTAACAGCCTGGATAGACTCAATATCCATCACCGGAATGTAATAGGAAGTCATCCATGCGCTGTAGTATAAGTTCTCCGGTGTCAGAAGGACTCCCTCTCTTCCCGACTCATCTTTTGATCTGTCCACCAGAAGCACCGGATACTCAAACTTTCCGATCCCGTTTGCAAAATTATCCACTGCCCCTTCAAAAACAGCCGTCTCCTCAGGTTCCGCCAGCCTCTGCCACACTCTTTTTGCCGGGTAAAAATGACACCGTTTCGACTCTGTCACACCGGCTTCGTCAAATGCATTCTGCAATTTACTGACTAAAAGCCCGCACTCCTCCGTTTTGATTTTGGACATGCGCTGCTCCAGTTCTTTTAATGCATCGAATTTCAACTGGGGAAGGAAATCGCCATCCTCTAACTGCTTTGCAGCTTCGCTTGCATCCTCAAAATCCATCCTGCCGACATCTTCGCAGATTTCTTTTATTTTTTTCTCATCCATAGCACGAATCCGGTTCTCCACTTGTTCCGTGTACGGTCTGACAATATCCTGACTGATGTTTTCTTTTTTTATGTCATCCAGCAGGGAAACCAGTTCCGCTCTTGTTTTTCTTCCCGGCTGGTTGATACGCCTCTGCACCTGTGTGAGACGTTTCAATTCCTCCTGGCGGGTCTGTCTGTCTCTCTCAGCATTTGTGGATGTGTCTGCACTGCCTGTTGATGCGGCATACTTTGACGTGTTCCCACTGTCTACTGATGAGCCGTATTTTGATGGAATTCTGCTGTCTGCCGGTGTTATATTTCCGGATGGAATCTTCCTTCCTGTTGTTGACGCATTTTCTGATGATTTTGTATTTTCAACCGATTCTGTCTTCTTTTGCGGGCTCCTCTCAAATGTCTGCTCTGCATTTCTTGCACGCCCTGTTTTTTCTTTTGCATATTGCGTTTCCTCTACTGACGTACCGTTGGTTTTCTCTACCGTTTTTTTCTGTGTTTTGTCTATAACCTTTTCTGTGCCCTGCCGTGGATTTTCCTTACTGTTTTGGTTGTTTTCCCACACTGCGCCCTTATTTTCCTGCGTTTTTTCTCTTGCTTTTCCTGTAATTGCAGAGGAATCTTCTCTTAGTTTTTCCACAGTTGTTGTGGCATTTTCTTTTGCTTCTTCCAGATTTGCATGAGATATTCCACTTGATTTTCCCACAGTTACAGGTGCGTTTTCCCTCGGTTTCTCCGAATCTCTTCCCGGCTTTCCAAATGTTCTCTCAGAGTTTCCATCCGATTTGTCTACATTTTTTTTCGTTTTGCCTGATTCTTCTGCATTACGTTCCAATTCTGTATCCGGCTCATCTTCCGCGGCTCTTTCCGTATCTGCTTCCTTCTCATCATCTGCGTCGCAATCCGCATCTGTTTCCATCTCATCCTCGCCGCGGATTGCTTGCTCCAAACGTCTTACACCCTCGTCCGAATAAAATCCTTCTTCCATTTTCCGCAGAGTGTGAAACAGTTCCTGCTCTGACACTTCCGGCAGATGCTCGATCAGTTCTGTAATTTCCTGTTCCTCATCCTGTAACGAAGATTCGTCTGCACGTTCCATCTCCATTTCCATTTTTTTGTCCACATACTCATTGTATTTTGTATTCACATTCCGTCCGGCAGTACGTCCCAAAAGTTCCTGATAATCCTCATAGGCAGCCTCATCCCGCTCAAAGTCCATTTTGTATACATCCCCATCCACCAACAGACGCTTTGGTCTTGGCGTATACATGCAACAGCACTTTTTACAACTGTAAACGCGGGCAATGCGGACAGCACCCTCTTCCGTCTCAATCTGAAATTCCCTGCCTTCCGGGTAAACTGCCATGTAAAGCTGGCTTCCACACTTCGGGCACAGATATCCGGCCAGATAAAAGTTATTTCCGATCCGGTTCCGTCTCCGCTCTGCAAGCGTGGTATCCCGCATCAAAAAACTGCTCGCCGCCTTTTTCCAGACCAGCTTATGCCACAATCCCTGCGGCTCCTCTTCCTCCGGCAGTAAAACCTCCTCGGGTTCATCTGACAGCACTGCCTCGATCACGTCCTCATAGGTCAGACGGATTTTATTTTTATAGAAGCGGAAATGTTCCGGTCCATACTGCGATTCCACCTGAAATTCCCCGAGGATCTGTGCAAATAACCGGTTCAGCTGCACATAATCTTTATCCACACGGAGTCCTTTGATATGTCCCCACTTTCCAAACGCATAAAGCACCATATTCAAAATATCCCGCACATTTGGATGTTCCTCCACGGCAACGATTGTCTGCTCCTCTGCTTTCAGTTCAATAATATTCGTCACCACAAGCTTCGTATCAAAGTTGAAAAAAAGTGACCGCACGCTCCCCTGCAGGATCAGATAATCCCCAATCACAAAAAACATGCCGTTCCACTCCACAGGCACATCCATCATTTTGATCAATTTCTGAAAGGTTAAATTCAATTCTTTATCCGCTTTTAAAACTATCATGTTATCCTCCGTTCTCTTGTGATCGTCTTCTCATAAATCACAGTCCGCATTGCACGCCAGAAAAATCAGAGATTTTCCTGGCTGTCGGGCATTCGCCCTATCACTCTCAATATATGCAGACCTCAACATACAAGCATGTTCGGTCTGCATATTCTCGATTGGCACTGCTCATTGCATACGCACATTATATCATGAACTTCAATTAAGTTTATAAAGTTTTTATATATTCTGCAAACACCTTATTTTTCTGCTTTCGCCCATTTATTGTTAGCACTCATTTGAAAAGAGTGCTAATTTTCTATTGACTTTTGCAGACAAGGGTTATACAATCCTAGATATAAGTTGAAATGCAATGATTCAGATATTTGATAAGTGCATTTTATAATAGAACATAAAATAATTAGTTTTACTTATATATAGAAAAAGGAGTGTTATATTATGGCTGAGAAACATGGAAATCTTTCAATTAACAGTGATAACCTTTTCCCGATCATCAAGAAATGGTTATATTCCGATCACGATATCTTCTATCGTGAATTGATCAGTAATGGCTGCGATGCCATCACAAAATTAAAAAAACTGGATATGATGGGCGAGTACGAATTACCTGCTGATTACAAACCACAGATTCAGGTTGTTGTCAATCCAGACGAGAAAACTTTAAAATTCATCGATAATGGTCTTGGTATGACAGCCGATGAAGTAGAGGAATATATCAACCAGATCGCATTTTCCGGTGCTACTGATTTCATCGAGAAGTACAAAGACAAAGCAAATGACGATCAGATCATCGGTCATTTCGGACTTGGTTTCTACTCTGCATTCATGGTAGCGGATCAGGTGACGATCGATACTTTATCTTATAAAAAAGATGCCACACCTGTCCACTGGGCATGTGACGGAGGCACAGAATTCGATATGACAGACGGCACAAAAGAAGGGGTCGGTACTGAGATCACTTTATACCTGAATGAAGACTGTCTCGAATTTGCAAACGAATATCGTGCAAGAGAAGTCATTGAAAAGTACTGCTCTTTCATGCCAACCCCAATCTTCTTATCTAAGGCAAATGCTGAGACAGAATATGAAACCATCGATGCGGCAGATAAGTTAGATACTGATACCGTTGTGGAAGAAATCCACGAGGAAGCAAAAACAGAGGAAAAAGAAAATGAAAACGGTGAAAAAGAAGTCGTTGAAGTTTCCCCTGCAAAAGAAAAATTAAAAATTGTAAAACGTCCGGTTCCATTGAACGATACCAACCCATTGTGGGCAAAGAATCCAAAAGACTGCACAGACGAAGAATACAAGGAATTTTACCGCAAAGTATTCTTAGACTACAAAGAGCCTCTGTTCTGGATCCACCTGAACATGGACTATCCGTTCAACTTAAAAGGAATTTTATACTTCCCAAAGATCAATACAGAATACGATTCTATTGAGGGAACCATTAAGTTATATAACAATCAGGTGTTCATCGCAGATAACATCAAAGAAGTCATTCCTGAATTCTTAATGTTATTAAAAGGTGTGATCGACTGCCCGGATCTTCCACTGAACGTATCCCGTTCCGCTTTACAGAACGATGGATTCGTAAAGAAGATTTCCGAATATATCACCAAGAAAGTTGCGGACAAACTCATCGGTATGTGCAAGACCGAAAAGGAAAGCTACGAGAAATACTGGGATGACATCAGCCCATTTATCAAATTTGGCTGCTTAAAGGATACAAAGTTCTGTGACAAGATGAACGACTACATCCTGTTCAAAAACTTAGATGACAAGTATCTGACTCTTCCTGAATTATTAGTAAAGGAAGAAGAAAAGAAAGACGATGCGGAGGTATTAGACAAAGATGGTAATCCAATTACAAACACTGGCGATGCTGCTGCATCTGATAATACTGCTGATGGCAGCGACACTTCTGCTGACAGCGAAAAAGATGAACGTAAAGTTATCTACTATGTTACCGATAAAGTCCAGCAGGGTCAGTACATTAAGCTCTTCAAAGAACAGAACATGCAGGCAGTGATCTTAGATCACAACATTGATACCTCTTTCATCACACAGTTAGAGCAGCGCAATGAAAAATACAAATTCATGCGTATTGATGCGGACGTGACAGAATCCTTAAAGGATGAGACTTCTGCAGAAGATCTGAAAGCTGAGACAGATGCTTTGACAGAAGTATTCAAAAAAGCTCTGAACAACGATAAACTCACTGTGAAAGTGGAGAAGCTGAAAAATGAGAACATCTCTTCTATCATCACGCTTTCCGAAGAAGGACGTCGTATGCAGGATATGATGAAGATGTATGCCATGAACGGTATGGGCGGCATGGACATGAATATGTTTGCTGCTGACCAGACACTTACTTTAAATGCTAACAACGAACTTGTAAAATACATTTTCGAGCACAAAGATTCCGAGAACGTTCCTATGTTCTGCGAGCAGTTATACGATCTGGCTGTGCTCTCCAACCATCCGTTATCTGTAGATGAGATGACAAAATTCGTGGAGCGCAGCAATAAAATCATGATGCTGCTGGCAAAATAAATTGAAATATACCGGAATTTAACTTATGAACTGCCGCCTGCAGGTGGTGTTACGGATTTTTGCAGGTTATGTTAGTTGCATGCCAACAAAGTATTTATAGACATAAAAAATAGAACTGTTTGTTTTCAGGAGCGCTTCCGCTTGTTGTCGCTGGCAACGGTACTAAGAAAGCAGCCATCGTGATTTCAAAATCCAATTACATTGGCTTTTGAAACCGCAATGGTTGCTTTCTAAGGACCGGTCGCTCCCAAAATCCTGAAAACAAATCAGTTCTATTTTTTATTTGTCCCTGACTGTGCAGCATGCAATAACAAGAATAACTGCAACTATGATTATAATTTTTTTCTTCATATTCTTTTCCTCCTAAAATTCTAATTCTTTTTTTCTGAAAACAACTGCTGATATCACTGTTGGAAGAAGCACATATACCACAATTGCCACGATTGGTGCAGCTCCAATCGTCCCATGCTGTATGACAGCCGCTCTTGCTGCATATAGCTGTGGAGTATATAGATATCTGGTCAGATCACCAGTCATATTTACAAGGTTGTCCTGTCCCAATATCATGGATAAAATAATATAGACCGATTTTGTGGAAAACAGCACATAAAATATAATTCCGTTTACTGCATTTTGTGAAGAGAATATTGCAATGGCGGAAATTGCAATATAACCGGCAGTTCTCAATATTTCTGCTACTATTGCCAGAGTCAGGTTTAAATGCTGTGATCCATCCATGCCATAAGCACACCCATGATAATGCCAACACCTGTAAGCAGCAGACAGGATTCTGCCAGCTTGGCTGCAATGATTCTGCTCCTGCTGAAACCATAGCCAATTGTAGCCTGCATGGATTTACATTTGAAATCAGTCCGTATATTTCTCCCGGATGGATATTCAGATTAACATCTTTTAATACCTGATGAGTTCCATAACTTTTTTGAATATTTTTTAGTGTAATCATATTCATATCCTCTGTTTCCTTTCGTATTTGTTGACCTGATTGTATAAAAAAAGTACGGTTGCAACCACCAATTATTGTGTATATCTTGCTTTACATTGGGGTTTACACCGTACATTTACAGCGTTTTATGGGATATCCGTTGATTTTCCTTAAATATCTGCAATCACTCTGCATGGCAATCCTGTCATCTCCGCATAATTCATAGGATATGTGTTAGCAATAAATGTGTTCCCGATTTTTAATATACTGTATAGATTACACAAGTTTTCTATAATAAAAACTCCATGATCTGCACAATACTGATCCATAGGTGTATGCTCTTTTCCTCTTCTCACACCTGCAAAATCTACACCGATCATAGATACGCTTTTCTGCAAAAGTGCTTCAAGCAATTCGTTGGAAAGCTCCGGATGTTCCGCAAAATATTTCTTTGTTCCATATCCTTCTTCTTCAATGAATCCGGTGTAAAAACATACAAACATATCTTTTTTTACTTTGTCCATATCAATATCAGCAATATCGATCTCTCTGTTTTTTACGCTGCTGACATCGAATACAATGCCATTCCGTTTCGTATATTCCAAAGGAAATTCTTTGTTCATGACATCAAAGTGTGTTCCTAAATGCCCTACTAACGCTTTTTTCTCATTGCCCTGGGCATCTGTCACCATTTTAGGTGTAATTTTTAATGTGATATCAATTTTCATCGGTGTTACCTCCTATTTTTTCAATCTGTGTTTCAAGATAATCATTAAATTCTTTCATAAACTGTTCTACCTGTTCCAGTGTTTCAGAATTAAATTGTTTTATAAAATCATCATCTCTTTTCAGCCATAGATTATGTCTTTTTTCGTGTTCGTCATACAAAAACTGTCCTGTTTCTGTCAATCGGAAGAAAATCTTTTGTTTATTGCCATTCTGTTGATATGATTCAATTAAATTCTGTTCAAGAAGCTTCTTCGTAATCTTGCTGACTGCACCTCTTGTAACATTCATATAACTTGCTATCTGAGTTACATTCGGTTCCTCCAAGTCACCAATAGCAGCAATTGTATGAATCTCCGAATAATTATATCCGTGCAGTTTCTCATCTTCCGTAAGCTTGGAAAGTATCTCCTGCTTTTCCATATACTTAACAAATAAATTCATAAGTACTGTGTTCATGATATCACCTCGCATCTTGTTTCTGCGGAAACAAGTATATCGCCAATTTGTTTCCTTGTCAACAAGTTTGATGGTAACTTGATGGATCCTATTAGTTAAAAAACCATGGAAATCACTATTCGTACATTGTAATATATCGGTTTGATATCGCGGAGCGAGTAAAGATTGACAGTTTCAAAATCCTGTCGTATACTTCTTTCAGTCCCAAATGGGATTGAAAGGGGGGAGGTTATGGAATATAAAATACAAAAACTTCACGACCAGGTCAATCAGGCGATCATCCGTTGCCGTGGTGTCTACTCGATGTGGGCGAAGAATAACAATGTGAGCTATAACCGGATGCTGGTGCTTTACACCATCCGCGAATTCGGATTCTGTACGCAAAAGCAGATCTGTGATTCGTACCTGCTTCCGCGGCAGACGGTGAACCATGTGATTTCAGAGATGAAAAAAGACGGGATTCTTGTAACAGATCCGGAAAAGAGTACCGGGAAGGAGAAGGCGCTAGTCTTGACGCCGGAGGGCGAACGGTATTCGGAAAAATTATTATATTCATTAAGCCGGATGGAAGAGCGGGCGGCAAAACGTCTGGGAGAGGACAAGATCCGCAGAATGACGGAACTGTTTATGGAGTATGACCAGATTCTGGAAGAGGCACTGGAGGAGACGGACGATGAAGAGTAAGGCGGGAACGGATACAGAATTTTTCCGGACGGAGAAAATTCCGAAGATATTGCTGCAAATCGCACCTCCGGTCATGCTGGCGCAGCTGATTCTGGCGATGTATAACATTGTGGACAGCTTTTTTGTGGGAAAATATTCCGAACCGGCGCTGACGGCGCTTTCAGTCATTTATCCGCTGCAGCTCATCATCATTGCGCTGGCGGTGGGAACCGGCGTGGGCGTGAATACCTACATGGCGCGCCTGTATGCACAGAAAATGCCGGAACAGGCGGAAGAAACAGCGGGAACAGGCACGCTTCTGGCGCTTGGAACCTGGTTTATATTTGCCATTTTCTCGATCTTCTGTATGCGTCCGTATGTCCTGACAAGTGCGAATACTCCGGAGGCGATCGAGAGTGCTGTTATCTACGGGCAGATCGTCTGTATCGGCAGCATCGGGGCATTTCTGGAAGGAAACTGGACGAAGGTCCATCAGTCGCGGGGCAATATGCACCGACCGATGGTCGCCCAGACCGTGGGGGCACTGACGAATATCGTGCTTGACCCGATCCTGATTTTCGGACTCGGTCCGGTGCCGGAGCTGGGAGTCGCGGGCGCTGCCTATGCGACCGTCTGCGGACAGGTGGCGGCTGCGGTCATCACATCGTTTGGCGGGGTTGGAAGACTGCCGGAGCGCACCAAAATGCCGCTCTATATCAAGCAGATCTACTGGTTTGGCTACGCGTCGATTATTATGCAGGCATTATTTACGGTTTATATCGTGATCTTAAATGCGATCCTTGCCGGATTTTCAGATTCGGCAGTGACGGTGCTGGGGCTTTATTATAAAATGCAGACGTTTTTCTTTATCCCGCTGCTGGGCTTGCAGACGTGTATCGTTCCGGTGCTCAGCTTTAACTATGCGACGAAGAGCTATGCGAGATGCCGGGAAATTATGCGGGACAGTTATGGATTTTCCTGTGTGTTTATGCTGGTCGGTGTGATCTGCTTCGTTTTCTTTCCGGTGCAGCTGCTTCAGGTTTTTTCAAAGAGCAGCGAGGTCATCGCGATCGGAAAAAATGCATTTCCTATCATCGGGGCAAGTTTTATTCCGGCGGTATTTTCACTGATGACTCCGGTCTTCTTCCAGGCGATCGGAAATGGAAAGATCAGCCTCTTTTTGTCTGTGATGCGCCAGATCTGCTGCCTGATACCGATTTTCTGGCTGCTGTCTCTGATTGACCTGTGCTTTACCTGGTTTGCATTTCCGATCTCGGAAGTGCTGGTCGGTGTCACGGGAATCGTGCTTTATTACAAGGAAATCAAAAGAGACTTTGATAAAGGAGCAGCATGAGAAAGCACGTAAAAGCATAGAAAATAGTTTCGTAGAAAATTTTTAAACGCTTTTAATGAATTGAAAAGGAACCGCCTGGGTCAGCCTATCAGCTGGCATCAGGACGGTTCTTTTTTCGAAAGGAGAATGAATGTGACATAAAAAAATGAATGTATGCATTTCGTGTACGTATGAGGCGTAATGCCTGTCAGACGAAATGGATGTTTCATCTTTATGCCACGAATGCGTACATCATCACATAATGGCACAGACTTCCGCCCATGACAAACAGGTGGAAAATCTCATGCGAACCGAAATTTTTATGCTTTGCATTGAAAATCGGCAGTTTCAATGCGTAGATAAT
>ERZ1026856.427-NODE-427-length-27028-cov-5.641827_pt1 | contig 27028 bp, 20 predicted proteins | sample MGYA00380158_ERZ1026856 | MGnify/ENA primary metagenome ERZ1026856 (study PRJEB33269, sample SAMEA4719794) | human gut metagenome | biome: human-associated habitat; feature: organic feature; material: feces | place: Cameroon | collected 2013-10 ...
CCCTTGAAAACACTGGAGGTAAACCGCTCAATATAGTCTGTTTGACGACGATATGCAATTCTGAACTCTCATGCTAGAATCGGGGCATATCGAAGAGTCGCACATGAACCAGTTTGGGTGACGGTTCATGCGCGGATATTCCCACAGAAACTATAAAGAGAGAGGAGTGACGAAATGGCGCAAAAGGATGCATCTCAGAAGATTCTTGAATCCTACAATGATGTGTTTTCAGACATCGTAAATGTACTTTTGTTTAATGGCAGGAAGGTCCTGGCGGAGGATGAGCTGGAGGACCAGGCTCCGCGGTCGTACTATAAGGCGGATGGTAAGATCCACGAGATCGAGCGGGATGTCGCAAAGAGATGGAAGAATGGAAACATACGGGTCGCCTGCATTGGCTTCGAAAACCAGACCGCGAGTGATCCGGATATGCCGCTTCGCGTGATAGGCTATGATGGCGCGGAGTATCGGGCGCAGCTTTTAAACAAACAGGCGGTACATTATCCGGTCGTGACGCTGGTGCTTTACTTCGGGCATAAACAGAGATGGAGCGGGCCGCTGACGCTGAAGGAAAGGCTGGATATTCCGAAAGAATTCGATGAGTATGTGAATGATTACAAAATTCACATATTTGAGATTGCGTTTATGGACAAGGAGGAGGTAGACTTATTTCAGAGTGTTTTCCGGGCCGTGGCGGAATATTTCGTGCAGAAGCGAGAAAATGGAGATTACAAGCCTAGACCGCAGGATTTGAAGCACGTGCAGGAAACGTTGCAGCTGCTTAGTGTCATGACTAACGACCATCGGTTTGAAGATGTTTATAATGAAGCATCAGATGCTCAGAAGGGAGAGATGCGAAATATGTGTGAGATTCTGGATAAGATTGAGAACAGAGGAAGAGCGGAAGGTAATGCAGAAGGAAAGGAACAAATGGCGGACCTCATGAAAATTCTACTCGCGGAGAATCGCATCGAGGATGCGAAGCGTGCTGCGGAGGATCCGGTATATTGCGATGAGTTGATGAAGCAGTATGGAATTGGCTGAGTGGGCTGTTTTGTAATAGAGGCAGACGTTATTCGTCTTGATGATTACTGGCGTATAATCCTGTTTTTTGCAGTACAACAAGTGTTTATTAAGTTCTTGGACTGGCTCTTTGAGCCAGTTCCAGGACTTTTTTATATGCTGATTTATACGTTTTCCGGATAGACATAGCAGTCATAGCGGATGGCTTTTCCGTCGAGCGAGTAGGACGGCTTCAGGCCGGCGAGGTACGGGCCCTTCGCGGGGCGCTTCACGACGATTTTAAACGGGCGCGCGGCGATGGCGGCCTGCATCAGCGCTTCTTCATTCTCCGCCGGTGCCTCGAGGTAGTGGATGAGCTGGAACTTCTTTTTCACGAGGCCACTTTTCTGGCGCTCCGGGAACATCGGGTCGAGGTAGATGACATCCGGGCGCTTCAACGCAATATCTGAGCCGTTCGCCATGGCCGCTGACTCTGTCAGAGTCGAACAGGCGTGCCCGGCAGCGTCCTCCTGTGTATCCGAACCCAGCCCTGCTTTCCCAAACTTCCGGAGATGGTCAATGCTGTCGCCCTCGACGAGCTGCATGCGCATAACGATCTCGTGAAGCGCTGCTTCCTCGAGTGCGCGCCGCATCGTGTCCTGCAGGAGCGCGGCGATGACCGGATCCTGTTCGAAGAGCGTCACCTCACAGCCGGCGGCCGCGAGCAGCAGCGAATCCTCGCCCATGCCCGCGGTCGCATCGATTACGCGCAGTTTCTCCCGGCCTTTTACTTTCGTCGCCTTCACGAGGAGCTCATGGGTCAGATTATGGTACTGAAGACGCTTCTGCAGCTTCGTGAAGTCGCCACGCATCGCCTGATCGCCATCTGTGAGGGAGAGGCCGGTTGCATCCACGGAGAGCCAGACCAGACTTTTTCTGGTACCGGTCGCCGAAGCCTGTGTATCCGCAACGATTCGCACACCTTCTGCAGGAGATGCTGCGCATTCATCCGCTTCTTTCTGTGTTTCGCCCACAGCAGATGGAGCGAGCACTTCTGCTTCTTCTAACAGCTGCGTCTTAAGATGCACGGCAAGCGCCTCCGCGTATGCGCGGTCGCCATCCGCTTTCAGTACAATCGGGATTCGTTCATTCATCGTATTCTCTCCTCCTGTCAACCCCGATTTCCGGGAAGTCTCTAGAAAGAATTATATCATCCATTTAAAAAAATTATCCACGTAAATATCAAGAAACCGTATGAATTCTTACGATCTGATGTATAATGATTGCTGAATAATTACTTTTTAGTGATTAACAGGTGCGTGAAGGATCGAAAAAATGCGTAAAAACTGATATCGACGCTGGATCGTGATTTCGCTGATGTCAGAATTATGTAAGGAAAGCAGTGTAGCATGGGACGAATGTATGTGGATGGGAATACAGTTCGTGCCGATGTTTCGGAGAGACGTCCGCTGGTACGTGAGACTCTGGTTGTAGAGGAGCGCGGAAGACGGAATCAGATTCATCTCTATCGGGACCGGTACGACGGACAGCTTCGGCTGGAGTACCAGGAAGATAAAAGTATCATCGCCCCGTTTTTTCGGCTGATTCCGGAACGCGTGCTGGATGGTGCCTGTCGTCTGTTACTGAGCTTTTCGATTATTTTCATTTTTCTGACCTGCTACCAGTGTGTACACCTCGATACGATGGTCTCCACGAGGCTGACGACAATCGAGCAGAAGCGCACACAGCTCGAGCAGCTGCGGGTGCAGAATGCAGATCTTCAGGCGAAGATCAACGACGCAGTGAACCCGGATCAGATTTACAGGGATGCGGTCGAGAAGTACGGCATGGTCCTTCCGGACCAGACGAAGACAATCGTCTTCGAAAAAACCGGAAAATCAGAGTACATCCGGCAGTATGATGCGATTCCGAGTGGACAGAGTGCCGCCGATGACAGTATGATCGTATCGCTGAAAAGCAGTCTGGCACAGTTCTTCATGCTGGACTGATAAAATTTATGTTCGCATGACTGCGTGACGGGCCGAAGCATTGGCCTCTGCGACAGTTTACGATAGCTCCGGCGATGTGCCGGAGAGGGGAGAGTTTTTATACCGGGCTGCAGCTTCTTCGGAGGCTGCAGTCCTTCTTTATATTGTGAATAAGAAGAGAGCTTTCACCTTGCGGCGAGAAGCTCTCTTTTGCTGTTTCTATATGATTCTGAACTTATGCGGTCCCGAGTTCCTTCCGCACCTTCCTGATCACCACGAGGTAGGCGCCGGCGGTGAAGAGGCAGGCGCTGATCCAGGCGGCCGGGTCGCAGAAGACGGCGAGCGGGAAGAGGACGAGCTTCATCGCGAAGAGGGCGACGATGAGGCGGGCGAGGAGCTCGACGACACCACCCATCATCGGGAGGAAGCCGTGGCCGCAGCCCTGCATCGCGTTACGGAAGATGAAGATGAAGCTCAGCGGGATGTAGAAGAGCGTGGCGATGTGTACGTAGGTGCTTGCCCATGGCATCATCTCCTCGATGGAGCCGGAGCCGGCGAAGAAGATCGCCATGACCGGACGGAGGAGCAGCAGGCAGATGATCGCGGCGAGGATCGAGTAGATGGTTTCGATGACGATCGCGGCGCGCACACCTGCGGAGATGCGCTCACTCTTGCCGGAGCCGTAGTTCTGGCCGCTGTAGGTCGCCATGGCCTGGCCCATCGAGTTCATCTCCTGGGTGAGGACACTGTGCAGCTTGTTGGCTGCGGTGGTCGCGGCGACGGCGGTGGAGCCGAAGAGGTTGATGGCAGACTGCATGATGATGGTGCCACTCGCGGTGATCGCGAACTGAAGCGCCATCGGGACACCGACGGACATCTGCCGCTGTGTGTCCGAGCGGTTGATGCGCCAGTCGTGACGCTCCGGCCAGAGCACCTTCTCCTTCTTATAGATATAGAAGAGACAGAGCGTAGCGGAGATGCCCTGGGAGAGGTCGGTGGCGAGTGCTGCCCCCGCCACACCGAGCTTTAAGCCGATGATGAAGAAGAGGTCCAGAACGACATTGAGGCAGGCACTGAATACCAGGAAGCAGAGCGGCACCTTACTGTTTCCGACGGCCTGCAGGAAGGCCGAGAAAAGATTGTAGTAGACGCTCGCGACGATGCCCATGCAGATGATGCTGATGTAGGTGTGAGCATCCTCGAAGATGTTCGCCGGCGTATTCATGAGCCGGAGCAGCGGGCGCATCATGGACACCGAGAGCGTGGTCACGACCACGATGACGATTGCGGCGAGGAGGATGCCGTTTGCCACACTGCGCTTCACGCGTGGGTAGTCCTGGGCACCATAGACCTGGGAGGTCAGCACCGTGAAGCCGGTGCAGAGGCCCTGGGAGAAGCCGAGCACGAGGAACATGATGGTACCGGTGGCACCGACCGCAGCGAGGGCATCCGCGCCGACGAAACGGCCGACGATGATGGTGTCCGCCATGTTGTAGAGCTGCTGGAAGACATTGCCGATAAACAGCGGAATCATGAATTTTAAGATGATCGGAAACGGGTTCCCCTTCGTCATATCGAGTGTCATAATAATCTCCTGAAAAAGACTCTTTACGTTTGCTAATCGCGAATTATAATGTTAATTTTAAAGATATACAAGATATTATCTGCTTTCTAAACTGACGAATTTTAATCCTGGAATGGGCGATTCCAGGTGATTTTGTCTTAGCAGGAAGTTCAGGACGGTATACCTTTGATTTTACAGGAGTATGAAATTTATCAGGGAGTGATCTTATGACATTAAAGGATCTTGACATCGGCCAGAGCGCCATCGTGACGACGGTCGGAGGCGAGGGCGCGCTTCGACAGCATTTCCTGGATATGGGCGTGATTCCGGGGGCAGAGGTGCAGCTCGTGAAGTTTGCACCGATGGGGGACCCGATGGAGCTGCGGATCCATGATTATCAGCTGACCCTTCGTCTTGCGGATGTGGCGCAGATTCAGGCGCGGCCGATCACGGCGGAGGAGCATAAGGAGCACCAGCTCTGGAAGAAGGAGCAGCACCCGGCGACGAAGGCGGAGCTCGATGCGGCGGAAGCGGCGAAGGACGGAAAGTTCTTCGACGATGACGAGCACCCGGGCCTCGGCGAGGGCGGTCGTTTCCATGATAAGGCGAGCGAGCATCCGCTTCCGGAGGATACGAAGCTCAGCTTCGCACTGGCGGGCAACCAGAACTGCGGTAAGACGACACTCTTTAATCAGCTGACGGGCTCGAACCAGCACGTCGGTAATTTCCCGGGCGTCACGGTGGACCGGAAGTCCGGCTCCATCAAGGGCCATCCGGAAACGGAGGTCACGGACCTGCCGGGCATCTACTCGATGTCGCCGTACACGAGCGAGGAAATCGTCTCCCGTCAGTTTATCCTGAACGACAAGCCGAAAGGCATCATCAATATCGTCGACGCCACCAACATTGAACGAAACCTCTACCTTACGATGCAGCTGATCGAGCTGGACATCCCGATGGTGGTCGCCCTCAACATGATGGACGAGCTGCAGGGCAACGGCGGCTCCGTCGACATCAACCGCATGGAGCGTCACCTCGGCGTGCCGGTCGTGCCGATTTCGGCGGCGAAAAATGAAGGCGTCGATGAGCTGGTGGCCCATGCGCTGCACGTCGCGCGCTATCAGGAGAAGCCGCAGCGGCTCGATTTCTGTGCGGAGAACGACCACGGTGGCGCGGTCCATCGCTGCGTCCATGGCATCATGCACCTCATCGAGGATCACGCGGTCGCGGCCGGCATCCCGGTACGATTTGCGGCGACGAAGTTGATCGAGGGCGATGCGCGGGTCGAGGAAGCGCTGGCGCTCAGTCAGAACGAGAAGGAGATGGTGGAGCACATCATCGTCCAGATGGAGGAGGAGCGTGGGCTTGACCGTGCCGCTGCCATCGCGGATATGCGTTTCGACTTCATCGAGCGCATGAGCCGTCGTTGCGTGACGAAGCCGCATGAGAGCAGAGAAGCGGTCCGCTCGGCGAAGATCGATCAGATTCTGACCGGCCGGCATACAGCGATCCCGGCGTTTATCGTCATCATGGGCCTCGTGTTCTACCTGACCTTCAACGTCATCGGCGCCTTCCTGCAGGATGCGCTCGCGTCACTGCTGGACCTCCTGACACAGCTCGTCGACCAGGCACTGACGATGGCCAATGTCAGCCACGCGCTGCATTCGCTCGTGATCGACGGTATCTTCACCGGCGTGGGTTCGGTGCTCAGCTTCCTGCCGATCGTCGTGACGCTGTTCTTCTTCCTGTCCCTCCTCGAGGATACAGGTTATATGGCGCGCATCGCCTTCGTCATGGATAAGCTGCTCCGCCGCATCGGTCTCTCCGGTCGCTCGATCGTGCCAATGCTGGTGGGCTTCGGCTGTACGGTGCCCGCGGTCATGTCGTCGCGCACCATGCCGTCGGAGCGGGATCGTAAGATGACCATCATGCTGACTCCGTTTATGAGCTGCTCGGCGAAGCTGCCGATCTACGGCTTCTTCACGGCGGCCTTTTTCCCGGGGAAGGGCGGTCCGATCATGATCGCGCTCTACCTCACCGGTATCCTTGTCGGCATCCTCTTCGCGAAGATCAGCCAGCGCTTCACCTTTAAGGGCTCTGCGGTGCCGTTCGTCATGGAGCTTCCGAACTACCGTCTGCCGAGTGCGAAAAACGTACTGCAGCTGCTCTGGGAGAAGGCGAAGGACTTCCTCACGAAGGCCTTCACGATCATCACCCTCGGCACCATCATCGTCTGGTTCCTGCAGAACTTCGACTTCGGTCTCAACATGGTGAGAGACTCATCACGCAGCATCCTCGCGGCCATCGCGAGTGCGATCGCACCGATCTTCCGACCGCTCGGCTTCGGTGACTGGCGCATCACGGTCTCGCTGATTTCCGGCTTCCTCGCGAAGGAAAGCGTCGTATCGACCCTGAACATCCTCTTCGGCGGCATGGGTGCGATCCGCGCGGCCCTGACCCCGCTCGCAGCCGCTGCCCTCCTCGTGTTCTGCCTGCTCTACACCCCGTGCATCGCCGCCATCACCTCCGTGAAGCGCGAGCTCGGCACCCGCTGGGCCATCGGCATGGTGCTCCTCCAGTGCACCATCGCGTACCTCTGCGCCGGAGTCGTCGTGCTGATCGGACAGATCATCCTGTAAATAAAACATCAGATGCAAACCCAAAGAGACGCCCCGCCGGGCGTCTCTTTTGCGTAAGGGGGTCAGACCCTATATCCCCCGGGCGATTAAAAAAGTGTATATTTCACAATGTTTTAATGTCCGCATCTGTCAGATGATGTATAATAAAGTAGCAATCGTTTCAAGTAAAGGACCGGAGGGCATCATAGCGCCATGAGACGTCGCTTGGAGGATCTGGGCGCGCTGGCGCTGATCGCACTGTTTTATATCGTGCTGGAGATGCTGTTCGGCATCAGCTGTCCGTTCAAATTCCTGACGGGAATTTCGGATGCGGGCTGCGGCATGAGCCGTGCCTGGATGGCAGTGCTGCGGGGCGACTTCCCGCGCGCCTTCTATTTTCACCCGCTGTGGTCACTCCCGCCGCTGGCACTCGCCCTGTGGATGCTGCGGGAGCGCATCCCGAGGATGCTTTACCGTGGACTCCTCGGACTGATGATCGCGGCCTTCCTCCTCGTGTGGATCGTGCGTTTCTTCATCCCGGGCCAGGACATCGTGGTGTTCGCGCCATGGAACGGTCTCGCCGGACGATTGCTGCGACTTGTATTTACAACATAGAAAGACACTCTTTCGGAGGTGACAGTATGTTTTGTACGAATTGTGGACAGAAAATCGAAGACGGCATGAAGTTCTGCCCGAACTGCGGTCAGCCGGTGACGCCGGAAGCCTTAGCCGCGGCCAATGCTTGTGCCCTGAGCACAGATGATGCAGCCGCGGAGACAGTGGAAACCGCTGCTGCGAGCACAGCCCCGGAAGACACGCCGGCAGCAGCCGATGTAGAAACTTCAGCGGAGAGTGCGCCGGCAGGGCCGATGGATGAAGCCTCCGCCGCACCGGCAGCCGATTCGGCGAGTGAGATGCCGGCAGAAAAAGCATCAGCAGACACGACGGCAGAAACGCCGCTCGGCAACACGACGGAGCAGTATAAGCGCCGCCTCGAGGAGGGACATGCCGCGTCCGGTACCGAGGGGAATACCTCGGGTGCCGCGCATAGTACGCAGGCCGGTGCCGCCGCTGGCACACAGTCGAGCAGCAGCTCAGATCAGGCTCAGCCGAACAGCGGCACCACTCGTCAGCAGACGCCGCCACCGGTGAACCACGGTCCTGCCGTGAACGGCATCCCGTCCGAGCCGGACGGCAATGGCACGATCCGCACGGTCGGCCTCATCCTGCTGGTCCTCACGGTGCTGTTTGCCGTGCCGCAGATCTGGAGCACCATCGCTTCCTTCTTCCGCATCATCCAGAACCTGTTCAGCTTCAGCTATCACGGTTTCGTGAACCTCATATACAGCTTCCTGAACTTCATCCTGAACGTCGTGAAGCTTGCCGGCTACGGCTTCATCGGCGGCGGCCTGTACCTCGTCTGGAAGAAGTGGTCCGACCGTGATGCTGAGCCGCTCCTCATGACCGTCATCGCCGGTGGCGTCGTGCTCGTGCTTGAAGCCCTGCTCCGCGGCATCATCTCGGCCATTTTCCACCGCTACTATGCGATCGGCAGCGTCAGCTGGGGCATCGGCTTCGCCATCCTCGCCATCGTGCTGCTCGTCGTGCTGATCACCCAGAAGCAGTTGAATCCATTCGCCGGTCTCTCCGGAAACCTCGCTGACGGACTCCGCCGCGACCTGGACCGCGTGACCAACCTCGCGCAGGGGAAGAACAGCGGCTATGACACGAACACCTTCGGCAGCAGTGACGCTCAGGCTGCGGGCACCAATGCATCAAACGCGAAGGCATATGGCGCTGCGGGCGACAGCATTGGCGCACAGAACGGTGCCGCAGACCACAGCACTGCGGGTGGACCGACCAGTGGTGCTGACCATGGCAACGGAGGAACGCAGACTGCGAATGCAGACGGAAACTTCAACCGCTACTACCAGTCGCAGAGCCAGCCGGGCGGCGGTTACACCGGCCCGCTGAAGACGGATCGAAGCCTCGTGCTCTATATCCTGCTCGGTTTCCTGACCTGCGGCATCTACCAGCTGTATGTGTTCTACACCATCATGCGCGATGTCAATGTCGCCTGCGACGGGGATGGCCGGCACACGCCGGGACTCCTCGAGTTCATCCTCTTCGGCATCCTGACCTGCGGCATCTACGACCTTTACTGGTTCTACAGCGTCGGCAACCGACTCGCGGATAACGCGCCGCGCTACGGCCTCCACTTCCAGGAGAACGGCACCACGCTCCTCCTCTGGATGCTCATCGGCTCGCTGCTCTGCTTCATCGGCAGCTACGTCGGCATCTACTTCCTGCTGAATAACGTGAACGCCATCTGCAACGCGTACAACCAGCAGCGCAGTTAAAGTTTATGGGGGCAGACTCATTGTCCTCCCGGAAGTTTATAGGATGACTCATCCGGCGACCCCTCGATATGATTTCATCACCCTCCGCCATGCGCGGAGGGCTTTTTGTCGCATGAGCCATTACAATTTCCTTAATTATGCGCGTTCACAGAGTTTTCATGGATGTCATGATATAATATGAAAACATTGGTTCAGAGCATGCAGAGAGAAAGAATATGATGCATGCCCTCAAAAAGAAGGGAGTACTGCGTTTGTTTAGAATAAATAAAACTGTGCTGCAGCTCGTCCTGCTCGCGATCGGTGTCGCGATGCTGAGCTTCGGGGCGCTGCGTGGTGAAGCCGATACCGTCCTGGCGAAGGCGATTCGATTATGTCTGGAGTGTGTCGGCATTGGATAAGAAAACATCAAATTCAAAAATCATCAGCCGTTTCCGCGGCTGGATCCAGGCGGCGGCGACCCTGCTCACGAATCTCCACCTGCCGAACTTCCGGACGGGCCGCATCTACCAGGGGCAGGGCAAGATCGCCTGCGTCCCGGGCCTCAACTGCTATTCCTGCCCGGCGGCGTCCGGCGCGTGCCCGATCGGTGCCTTCCAGGCCGTGGTCGGTTCGTCGAGCTTCCGCTTTTCCTACTACATCACCGGCTTCCTGATCCTCCTCGGCGTGCTGCTCGGCCGCTTCATCTGCGGCTTCCTGTGCCCGTTCGGTTGGTTCCAGGAGCTGCTGCACAGGCTTCCGGGGAAGAAGCTCTCGACGAAAAAGCTGAAGCCGCTCACCTACATGAAGTACCTCGTGTTGCTCCTCATGGTGGTGCTGCTCCCGGCCTTCGCGGTCGACGAGCTCGGTATGGGCGACCCGTTTTTCTGTAAGTACCTCTGCCCGCAGGGCGTACTCGAGGGCGCGATTCCGCTTTCGCTGGCCAACGTCGGCATCCGCTCGGCGCTCGGTCCGCTTTTCCGCTGGAAGCTGCTCATCCTGGTCGGGATCGTTGTCCTGAGCATCCTCATTTACCGCCCGTTCTGCAAGTGGATCTGCCCGCTCGGCGCCTTCTACGCGCTCATGAATCGCGTGTCGCTGCTTACGATCGAGGCCAATGCTGAGACCTGCATTTCCTGCGGGAGGTGCGCAAAAGCCTGTGAGATGGACGTCGACATCCTGAAGTCGCCGAACCACGCGGAGTGCATCCGCTGCGGCAAGTGCATCAGCGCCTGCCCGACCGACGCGCTTCACTTCCGCTATGGCTTCGGCGAAAAGAAGCAGGCGGATACAAAATTACACAAATGAGAGTGTTTCGGAAAACCAGCATTGTTACGAAAACGGGTTTTAACACACAATAAGAATCTTCACGGAAATAGCATTGCTGAAAATTTACAAACATGAGCGTTTCAGAAAAACAGCATTGCCAGAAATTTACAAACAAAAGTTTTCTCGGAAAACAGCATTGTCGGGAAACAGTTTTTTAACACAAAATGCAGGTATTCATAGATTCAGCATTGTTTTCCGACAATGCTGAATACTGAAAAAGGTGCTGTTTGCAAACGCTGACAATGCTGATTTTTGAAAAACCTATCTACTGTGAAAATAAGTAATGTGGATTTTGGGAAAGGGTTTGCTTGTGAAAAACCAAAATATCAAATATAGAAAGAAATGGAAAGAAAAATGAGAAAAACAAGAATGACGAAAATCGAAACTTTCGCCCTTGCTTTTGTTCTGAGCCTGAGCCTCGCGGCATGTGGTGGCACGAATACGAAGAGTACAGTGGCTGAGACGACAGCGGCGGAAGGTGCAGAAAGCGCCGGCGGAAGCATTGGCACTGGAAACGCGGCGGACCTCGCGACGCTGATGGCGGAGGAGCCGGGGGATGCCCGCGCGGCGGTCGAGCTCTACCAGGCGCTGATGGCGCAGGAAAACGTGATCCTCGGTGAGGACAGCGCGCTCTGGGAGAAGGTGTTCCTTTCCATCGACAAGGATAGTCAGACGCTCGATGAGGGCGCGGATTACGGCGACTACCTCCTGAAGGCGATCGACGGCGCGAAGGCGCAGTTCTCGGCGGATGAGCTCGCGCGCCTGAACGCGGCAGCGGAGAAGATCAAGCAGATCGAGGGGAAGCTCAGCGCGCTCGAGGAGAAGTATCCGGACTGTGCCACCCAGCCGGACGACAGCGCGAGTACCGGTGCCGCAGGTGACAGTGTAAACGCGGCGACAGCCGGGACGACGAGCGACAGCAGCGCAGACGCCTTCCCGAGCTTCGAAGGCCAGGACCTTGGCGGCAACCCGGTCGACAGCGCGACGCTTTTCTCGAACAACGCCGTCACCGTCGTCAACTTCTGGTTCACCACATGTAAGCCTTGCGTCGGCGAGCTGCCGGACCTCGAGGCGCTCCATCAGGAGCTCGTGAAGAAGGGCGGTGCCGTGATCGGCATCAATGCCTTCACCCTCGACGGCAGCACGAAGGACACGAACGAAGCGAAGTCCGTCCTCGAGCAGCAGGGTGTGACCTACCAGAACATCTGGTTCGCGTCGAACAGCGACGCCGGCCTCTTCACCGCCGGCCTCTACGCCTTCCCGACCACCTACGTCGTCGACCGGAACGGCCGCATCGTCGGTGACCCGATCGTCGGCGCTATCTCCTCCGACGCACAGCAGAAGAAGCTGAACGCCCTCATCGACCAGGCCCTGTCTTAAGAATTTCGTAAGGGGGTCTGACCCCATAAACTGAAGGGATGCAACATGATTCACATTTTCACCGCACTTTATCCGGAGGCGAAGCCGCTGATCCAGGCGCTCTGCTTGAAAAAACGCGCCGCCCAGACGCACTACCAGCAGTTCCGCTCCGAGGAGGGGGACCTCAGTCTGACCATCACCGGGGTGGGGCCAATGCAGGCGGCCGCCGTGACGGCCTCGGTCCTCACGGATTTCGACGCCGGAGCGCAGGATCAGCTGCTCTCGCTCGGCACCGCAGCCCGGTTGATACAGCGCGAATATTCAGAACGAAGCGAGGCCGCACGGGCGCAGGCAGAAAGCAGTGAAACAGCAGAAGCAGTGCGTAAGAATATTTCCGACGAACGATTGGAAAAAACTGCGTCGATGTATCATATCCATCGAATCACGGATGCTGCCACGAAGCGCGATTTTTATCCGGATATGCTTCTGAACACGGACCTTCCGGAGGCCTCGCTGATCACTGGAGCGAAGCTCCTCACGGCACAGGACACGTGGGCGCAGGTGGATACGCAGCGAGATAAGAAATCCCGGCAGGGCATGCTCGCTGACCGCCTCGCTGCTCCGCTGCTCTACGACATGGAAGCCGCCGCGGTCTACCAGGCGGCGTCGATGTTCCTCGGACCGCATCAGATGAACTTCCTGCGCATCGTGACGGATCATGGACTGAGCGAAGCGGAAGCTGACGATCCTCGCTCCCTCGCGGCACATGTCACCGCCTGCGTCGAGCAGCAGGTGGATACCATCGTCGCGGTGGTGGATAAACTCCGTGCACTGACGGCGGCGGAGGCCGCCGGGCATCATGTACTCACGGAAAACGAGCGGCAGCTGGTGGATAAACTCATCGTCGATGCGCATTTTTCGAAGGTGATGGCGGATGAATGTGTACAGCTCATCCGTTACGCAGCGCTCAGTCAGCTCGACTGGCAGCAGCCGATCGCGACACTCTACGCGGAGGGCCTTGTGCCGACCCGCGATAAGCGCGCCGGGAAGATCATCCTGGAGCGTTACCTCAGGGCGCGTATCCTTGATGATACCTGTGAAGATAGAGGATGAAAAAGCGGTCGATGCGCACCACCCATGTCGTGGTCGCCTGCATTGGCCAGATAAAGAGAAGGGAAACAGTATGCAAGGGGATTTTCTGAACCCGCCATTTTCACATATCTACATCGAGCGGGAGGTCGACGCGGATCCGCGCTGGCGGGCGCGGGCGGAGCAGATCCTGCAGCACTTTCCGCGGGCGAGCTGCATCCCGATCGAGCACTATAAGGACGTTTTCAACCGGCGGCACCAGAGCTACCCGGCGCAGCATCGCACGCAGGCGCTGATCCTCGCGGTGAAGCATGGCAGCTCCGTCTATCCGGGCGCGCCGGTGTGCCAGAGCATGGGCAACGAGCACTTCTACTACGCGAGCTCGATGATGAACTGCCTGTTCGACTGCGAGTACTGCTACCTGAAGGGCATGTACCCGTCCGGCAATCTCGTGATTTTCCTGAACCTGGAGGACATCTTCGCGGAGGTCGAGGCCCTGCTTCGGCAGCACCCGGTCTACCTCTGCATCTCCTATGACACGGACCTCCTCGCGATCGAGCCGCTCTGCGGCTACGTGAAGGCCTGGACCGAATTCACCGCCGCACACCCCGATCTCAGCATTGAGATCCGCACGAAGTCCGGCAGCGAGCGCCTCTGGGAGGGCCTCAACCCCTGCCCGCGGAACATTTTCGCCTTCACGCTGTCGCCGGACTACATCGTCTCGCACTATGAGCACCGGACCGGCACCCTCACCCAGCGGCTCGCAAGCATTCGCCGCGGCATGGAGCGCGGCTTCACGATCCGCCTCTGCTTCGACCCGATGATCGCCTGCCCGGACTGGCGCACGGTCTACGGCGGGATGGTCGACGAGGTGCTCCGCACGATTCCGATCTCGGCGGTGCGCGACGTCAGCCTCGGCAGCTTCCGCCTGAGCGACAGCTACCTACGGCTCATGCGCCGGAACATGCCGGACAGCGCCGTCGTCCAGTACCCGTACGTCAATCAGAACGGCGTCTACCATTATGGCGCGGAACTGACGGAGGAGATGGAGCGCTTCATGCTGGAGCGCCTCACGACCGTCCTGCCGCGCGAGCGGATCTTCCGCTGGGAGAGCTGAGATCTTCCGGCGCTTCGGCCAATGCAGTCGACCAGTACGCCGGGACCCGCTCCCGACGTTACGGCGCCGATGCATCCTCGAAACCCTGCAACGTACAGAAAGAGATATATTATGGAAGAAACGAAGAAAAAAGTGGCGCTGGTGACCGGCGCTTCCTCTGGCATCGGCCGCGCCATCAGTGCGCGTCTTCTCGCGCTCGGCTACGAGGTCTACGGCATCGGCCGGCAGTTCCCGGCGGAGCTTCCTGCCGCCTTCCATCCAATCGTCTGCAATCTTCTGGACACGAAGAAGCTGCCGGGCGTGGTGGCGGCGTTGCAGAAAGAGTGGAAGCAGGAGAAGAGGACGTTGACGCTCCTCGTCAATAACGCCGGCACCGCGTACTATGGGCTCCATGAGGAAATCCGCGCAGAGGGCATCTCCGAGATGGTGCGCGTGAACCTCGAGGTGCCGATGCTCCTCACGCAGCAGCTGCTCCGGACACTGAAGCAGAATCATGGCACGATCATCAACATTTCCTCGGTGACCGCGCTCGGCTCGAACCCGCACGGCGTCGCCTACGGCGCAACGAAGGCCGGACTCCTCAGCTTCAGCCGGAGCCTCTTCGATGAAGCGCGGAAGTATGGCGTGCGCGTGACGGCGATCCTCCCGGACATGACCGACACGCAGCTTTACCGACACGCCGACTTCGAGGCGGATCCCGCGATGGACGCGCACCTCGAAGCAGAGGACGTCGCCGATGCCGTCGAGTACGCGCTGACCACCCGCGCAGGCACCTGCGTCCCGGAGATCATTCTGCGCCCGCAGCTCCACCGGATCAAAAAGAAGTAAAGCGTGTCCCGGCATGGCCGCTCGGGGAGAAAATGTTTCCGAGAGGCCATCTGTTGACCGGCGGAAGCATTGGCCGAAGCGAGTTCTAAAAAAACGATGAACTCCCGGCGACTAATTGACAGTACATAGGGCGAGTGGTATTCTTTTATAGAATTGGCACTCGTATAAGCGGACTGCTAACAGACTTCGGCCTGCAGCAGGAGAGTGTGATTCAAAAAGCCTTGTGTTCACACAAACTCTTTTCAGGAGCATAAAATATGAAAGTTTTACCACTTTACAACGTGCTGGTGTTACCGCACTCCAATATATTTTTCCAGACCCAGGCCTTCCGTGCGATGGCCGGCAACAACATCTACCAGGGCGATGAGGTGACCATCCTCGTCCTCCGGGAGCAGCAGACGCGCGAGGAGATGAACTCGGAGAGCTTTTATCCGATCGGCGTCGAGGGCGTCGTCGAGGAGATCAGTACGGACGGTTATGTCGTCGTGCAGACCGCGGCGCGTGTCGACGTACATCAGGTGCTGGTCAATGAAAACCGCGAGATCTTCGTCGAGACGACGAAGCGCGCGGACATCATGGATATGGATCCGGCCGAGGCGCACATGAAGCTCGCGAAGATCAAGGAAGGCCTCCGCGAGATGGTGTCCCGCTTCCGTTTCGGCGACATGATGCGCACCTACATCGATCAGTACAGCTCGATCGAGGAGGCGGCGTCGGTGCTCAGCTCATGGCTCACGCTCTCGAACGAGGAGCGCTACAGCCTGCTGCAGGAGGACTCGACGAAGAAGCGTTTCGAGCGCCTCGAGCAGATCGTCTATGAGTATTCCGAGGTTGCGAAGGTGACCTCCGACGCCCAGTCGGCGCAGCAGGAGGACTACCAGAAGGCGTATAAGGAGCAGGCACTCCGCCGGCAGATCGACTATCTCCAGAACGAACTCGACGAGATGCACCCGGAGCAGGTTTCCGACGCCCGGAAGTATGAGCTGAAGATCGAGGAATCCGGCATGAACGAGGAGGCGAAGCGCGAAGCGACGAAGGTCCTCAACCGTGTGAAGAACGACGGGGCCAATTCCGCCGAGTCCGGCATGCTCTACGATTATCTCGATTTCGTGACCGGTCTTTCCTGGAAGAAGGAAGCGCCGGAGACCATCAACCTCGGCGAGGCCCAGCAGATCCTCGATGAGGATCATTTCGGCATGAAGAAGGTGAAGGAGCGTATCATCCAGCAGATCGCGGTGATGAACCTCCGGAAGTCCCAGGCCGGCTCCATCCTCGTCTTCGTCGGTGCCCCGGGTACCGGTAAGACCTCGATCGGCAAGTCCATCGCAAAGGCGTTGCACCGCAAGTACGTGCGCGTTTCCCTCGGTGGCGTGCGCGATGAGGCGGATATCCGCGGCCACCGTCGTACCTACATCGGCGCGATGCCGGGTCGTATCATGGATGGCATCGCGAAGGCCGGCGTCTCGAATCCGGTTATGGTGCTCGACGAGATCGACAAGCTCTCGAGCTCCTTCAACGGCGATCCGGCGAGCGCCCTCCTCGAGGTCCTCGATCCGGAGCAGAACAACACCTTCACCGATCACTACATGAACGTACCGTATGATCTCAGTGACGTGTTCTTCGTCTGCACCGCGAACACCCTCGACACGATCCCGTCTCCGCTGCTGAACCGTATGGAGGTCATCGAGTTCCAGGGCTACACCCCGAGCGAGAAGCTCGAGATCGCGAAGCGGCACCTCTTCCCGAAGGCCCTGAAGAACGTCGGCCTCGCCGAGGGGGATGTGGCGCTCGCGGATGACGTCCTCGACACGATCATCTCGGACTATACGCGCGAAGGCGGCGTCCGTGGCCTCAAGAAGCGCCTCGACACCCTCTGCCGTATCGCCGCGGTGAAGTACATCCAGGCAGAGGAAGAAGGAAAGGAACGTCCGGTCATTCAGGTGACCCGCGAGAACCTCCGCGACTTCCTCGACATGCACGCCCTCCCGCATAATAAGGTGAAGGCCTCTGCCCAGCCGGGCGTCGTCACCGGTCTCGCCTGGACCCAGGTCGGCGGCGAGATCCTCTACATCGAAAGCCTCTTCACGAAGGGCAGCGGCAAGACGATCATCACCGGCCAGCTCGGCGACGTCATGAAGGAGTCCAGCGCCATCGCGCAGGCCCTCGTACAGTCCCGCTTCCCGGAGCAGGCCGAGCGCTTCGAGAAGAACGACCTGCACATCCACGTACCGGATGGCTCGACCCCGAAGGACGGCCCATCGGCCGGCATCACCATGACGACCGCCATCGCCTCCCTCGTGACCGGCATCCCGGTACCGCCGAACATCGCCATGACCGGTGAAGTTTCCCTCGAAGGCGCCGTCAGCGCCATCGGCGGCCTCCCGGAGAAGCTCATGGCCGCAGAGCGCGCCGGCGTCCAGAAGGTCTTCATCCCGAAGGAGAACATGGACGACCTCCGCGACGTCGCCGCCGAAGTCCGCGACCGGCTCGAGATCATCCCGGTGGAAAGCATCGAAGAAGTGCTGACCGCCCTCGGCATCCTGAAGAAGGAAAACGTATGAAATCTTTAGTGAATATTAAGCAGATCGTCCTCAGCGTCCTGTTCGCTCTGACCTTCACGATGAGCGTCTGTGCGCAGACGAATACGAAAACGAAGGTGGCCTGCATCGGGGATTCCCTGACGCGCGGCTATCTCCTCGAGGACGCGCAGTCCTACCCGGCGCAGCTCCAGCAGCTCCTGGGTGCGCAGTACGAGGTGCGGAACTTCGGTCATACCTCGAGCTACGTCATCGACGACGGCCCGGTCGAGTACCGGAACACCGAGGATTACAGCGCGGCCATCCGGTACGACGCCGACATCCTGATCTTTATGTTCGGGTCCAATGATGTGGGCGCCTACAACTTCACGCCGCTCTACTTCCAGAATCAGTACAGGGAGCTGATCGACAGCTTCCGGCAGACGAAGAAGAACCCGAAGATCTACCTCATCATCGCGCCGGATTCCCACGACCTTCACTTCGGTCTGATCCAGCAGACGATTCAGCCGGTGATGACCCTCGGACAGCAGCTCCCGGCGACCGTGATCAACCCGTACTACCTCTTCCTCGGTCACCCGGAGGACTACCTCAGCGACGGGCTGCACCTCACCGGCACCGCGTATGGAAAGCTGGCGCAGCTCGTGCTTCGGGCAATGCAGGGGACCTCTACCTATGTGGAGGCACCGGTCGAGCCGATTTCCCCGGAAGTGCAGGCGGAAAACAACCGCCTCTTCCAGCAGGCCACCGAGTATCAGGCCGCCGAGCGCGCCTCGAAGGCAGCCGCCCTCGCGGAGCTTCGTGAGAAGTACCCGAATTACGAAACGACAGGACTTTGGATCGCACATGGCATTCACATTTGAAATCAAAACTGAACGAAATCGAACTTTTGCGTCCGTGACGGGCTATGACGGCCCGGTGCGGACGCTTTTTGTGCCGGCAGAAACCGCGGACCACATCCCGGTCGAGGAGATCGCCGGCCGCGCCTTCGCCTCCCGCGCAGACCTCGAGGAGCTGATCCTCCCGGAGAGCATCCGCTGCATCCGCTCGTTTGCCTTCCACAACTGCGCCCACCTCCACTATGTGAAGCTGAGCGACAGCGTCGTCGACTACTATGACGGTGCGCTCCGCCAGTGCCCGGAGCTCCAGGACATCGAGCTCACGCTCCACACCCCGGGCCACTTTCGGCTCCTGAAGGAGCTCGTCGGCGACAGCGACGCGATGCTCCCCCTTACGATCCATTTCCCGGTCGACCCGGAGCATCCCCGCGCAGACGAGCACTTTCTCCTGCCGGGCAGCGTTGTGGCTTCGTCTGGCACCGGAGCGGATTTGACACTGCCGGGCACCGCTTCAGCGTCCCATGGCATTGTATCATCGCTCACCACCTTCGCATCCACATCTGCCGGCATCACTGCATCCGACGCCCGTAGCGTCGATCCGGACGCTACGCCGCTTGTTCAGTCGCGCGCCGATGGCCGCTACTACGCAACCGCGGCGCTGACCTTCCCGTCCTATGCCGACAATTATCAGGAAGACACGATGGCCCGCGCGATCCACGAGCACATCGAGGGCGCCGGCTACGCGACGCGCCAGCTCGTCACCCGGACCGGCATCGACTTCCAGGGCTACGACCGCCAGTTCCCGCGCTTCACCTACGACGAGCCTGCGAGTGCGGTCAATGCCGCATTCGGTCGTCTGATGCATCCCTATCGTCTGGAGCCATCCTTCCGTGCACAGTACGAGGACTACCTCCGTACACAGAGCCCGACGATCCTGCCACGCATGCTGCGCGGCGAGCGCGAGGAGCGCTTCGGTCACGAAGGTGAGCTTCGCTGGATCCCACAGGACCCGACACGAACCGCTGAGCGTCTCAGCTTCCTGGTGACCCACGAGCTCATCCTCGAGGAAGCCATCCAGCCGGCCCTCGACGTCTGCACCGAAGTGCAGGACATCACCAGCGCTGCCCTCCTCATGGACTACAACCGGAAGCACTTCGCCGCTGCCTCAGGCAGCGGCCCGGAAATCTTCGAACTGTAATAATTATAGAAAGGAGCCGTCGTGGCGAAGCTTGAACGCATGCGGGCCCATCAGGACCTGATCGATTTCGGAAACCGAATACTGAACGAAGCGCGGACCGAGCTCTACATCCACCTCCGCTTCATGGCGCGTGCGCTCGACAGCCTCGGCTACACGATGGACCTCGCAACGCAGTCCATGGGCACCGACGCGCGGACGATCCACTATAACCCGAACTTCGTCTTCGCGCTCTTCCTCGAGAGCCCGCAGAAGCTGGACCGCCTCTACCTCCACATCCTCCTGCACTGCATCTTCCGGCACATGTTCAGCTCGGATCAGTACGAGGACCCGGCGCTCTGGGACCTTGCCGCGGACATCCAGGTCGAGTCCGTCCTCGATTCGATGGACTACGACATCATCAACCGACCGGCCTATCCCTTCCGCGAGGAGTGGTACGAGCGCCTGCGGGCGGAGTGCCGCGTGCTGAGCGCCGAGCGCATCTACCACTATTTTCACCTGAACAAGCCGGACCTCGACACACTGCAGCAGCTGACCCTCGAGTTCCACAAATGTGACCATCAGTTCTGGAAGCGGATGGAGGAACAGAAGGGCGGTGGCCAGCCGGAGATCCCGGATGATCTTCTGGATGACGCCTCGACCCCGCCGGGCGCACCGCAGCCGCCGTCTCCGGACGCCAATGCAGGCGACCCGGACGCAGATGACTCCGCGGATCCGGATACCGACGCCCCGGACGCCCCGGACCCGGATCATCCGACGCCGCCTTCAAACGCCCCGGATGCCGGAACTCCCGACACCCCACCGGCGGCCGAGCCGGACCCGGCTACGCCACCGAAGAACGGGACAGGAGCATTGGCCCGGGTAGACGAGTCGGCGCTCGATGAGCAGTGGAAGGACACGGCGGAGCGCCTGCAGACCGAGCTCACGACCTTCGGTGCCGAGGCGTCGGACGAGACCGGCAGCCTCGCCTGGGTGCTCGCCGCACAGTACCGGCAGGAGACCGACTTCCGCGACTTTCTCGAGAAGCTGACCGTGCTCCGTGAAGTCACGCACGTCGACCCGGACAGCTTCGACTACGGCTACTATAATTACGGCATGGAGGTCTACGGTAACATGCCGCTCATCGAGGAGAACGAATTCCGCGAGGAGCGCCGCATCTCGGACCTCGTCATCGCCATCGACACCTCTGCCTCGACCGAACAGGGTCAGGTCCAGCGCTTCCTCGACGAAACCGCCGCGATCCTCCGTCGGCGTACGAACTTTTTCCAGCGGATCCGCGTGCACCTCATTCTCTGCGACAACCGCGTGCAGGAGGACATCGTGTTGACGAAACCGGAGGAGATCGAAGACTACGCCGCGCATTTCGAGATGAAGGGCGGCTACGGCACCGACTTCCGGCCCGTCTTCCAGTACGTGGAAGAGCTGCGCGCGCAGGGCGCACTGCCGGAGCTCCGCGGACTCATGTACTTCACCGACGGCCACGGCCCGTACCCGACGAAGCCGACCGATTACCAGACCGCCTTCGTCTTCGACCCCTGGGCCGACATCGACGACCAGGCCGCCCCGGACTGGGCGCTGAAACTCTACCTGAAAGATTGAGTTCCCATGTAGACACATAGACAGGGGCCCGGTTCTCCGGGCCCACTCAGCGGCACTTAGACACACGAAAGGCATAGCAATGAACATCATCGAAGCAAAACAGGAAATCATCAACACGGTCCGCGCCTATCTCATGAAGGACGAGACCGGCGCCTACCGGATCCCGGTCGAGAAGCAGCGCCCGATGCTCCTCATGGGCCCGCCGGGCATCGGCAAAACCGCCATCATGGAGCAGATCGCGTCGGAGCTCGGCATCAACCTCGTGTCGTACACCATCACGCACCACACACGCCAGTCGGCCATCGGCCTCCCGTTCATCTCGAAGCGCGATTTCGGCGGTGAAGAGTATTCCGTCACCGAATACACCATGTCCGAGATCATCGCCGCAGTCTATGAGCAGATCGAGCGCTCCGGCATCCATGAGGGCATCCTCTTCCTCGACGAGATCAACTGCGTGTCCGAGACCCTCGCCCCGATGATGCTCCAGTTCCTCCAGTACAAGACCTTCGGTACCCACAAGGTCCCGGACGGCTTCGTGATCGTCACCGCCGGCAACCCGCCGGAGTACAACCGCTCGGTGCGCGACTTCGACATCGTAACCCTTGACCGTGTGAAGCGCCTCGATATCACTGCGGATGTCGAGGCCTGGAAGCGTTACGCCTACCAGATGGGCGTTCACGGCGCGATCCTCGCCTACCTCGACATCAAGAAGGAGAACTTCTACATCGTGAAGGCCGACCTCGCGGGCCAGCAGTTCGTCACCGCCCGTGGCTGGGAGGACCTGAGTCGCATCATGACGGTCTACGAGGAGATGGGCCTCCCAATCACGCGCGAGCTCGTACTCCAGTACCTCGAGGACCCGGAGGTGGCGCGCGACTTCGCGACCTACTACGACCTCTACCAGAAGTACCGCACGAGCTACCATGTGCCGGAGATCCTCGCCGGCCAGCGCCCGACCGACATCCGCGCCCTCGTCAGCGCCCCGTTCGACGAGAAGCTCTCCCTGATCGGCCTCCTCACCGACGCCCTCGGCCAGGGCTTCCGCACGTACGGCGAGCAGGTGGACATCCAGCGCGTCGTCTTCACCGAGATGAAGAAGCTTCGCGACGGTCAGAATCTCATGCCAATGCTTACAGCGGATCACGACGCGATGGTCGCCGAGCTCCAGCGTCAGCAGAAGGCGCACCTGCTCAGCCACCGCGCGGAGCGCATCGAGCGGAAGGTCATCCTCGCACTCGAGGAGCTCATGCATGATCTCAGCATTGCCCGCGGCGACGGAACGGCCACCACGGACGACGCGCTGTACGCCCTCGCGAAGCAGTGGTTCACGAAGCGGGAGAGCGCCCGCAAGGCCGCGATCGAGAAGACCGGCACCGAGCTCACGAACGCCTTCGGCTTCCTCCACGACGCCTTCTCTGACGGCCAGGAAATCGTCATCTTCCTCTCGAACCTGAACGCCAGCAGCGCCTGCCTCCGCTTCATCAAGGAGTGCGGCAACGACGCGTACTACCAGTACAACCAGTTCCTGCTCCTCCGCGACCAGCGCAGCACCCTCCGCGCAGAAGCCGCCCGCATGCTCGAGCTGTAAAGCAAATTTCAGGATACCGGACGTACGCGGAAGCCGTCCGCGCGTAACAGTGCAGCCGCCCTTGCTCTCCTCAGGCGTTTGAGGCGCTCCTCATTCGCCCACCCCCCATGAAATCCGTGGCTTATTGTATGAAATGGCCCCGCCCCAGCTCATGAGGAGGCCTCAAACTTCTGCCTATCCGAAAACAGCATTACGAAAATCGACATATGAAGCATTTCGGGAAAATAGCATTGCCGGTGTTGGCAGATCAGATGTTTTCGGAAAAACAGCATTGCTGGTGTTGACAGATCGGGCACTTTCAGAAAAACAGCATTGTCGGTTTGTAATGTAGATTCTCTGATTCATCTCATACTGTGTAAATAATCAAGGAAACTGGCAATGTAGTTTCTCAAGAATCTTCATTCTGCGAAAAATCAGCAATGCAGAATTCATGGATTCCTCGATTTTGTAAAAATCCAGCAATGCAGAATTTCAGAAATCCACCTGTTTGTAAATGCTGGCAATGTTTAATTCTGGAAATCAGGGTATCTGCCAACACTGGTAATGCTGAATTCTGAAAACCAGTTCATCTGCCAATCGTAGGATGATGGCGAATGAATTGGGGTTAGCGTCAATTTTTTTGTTTGCTTCCATGGGACGGGGACAATATGAAAATAGATAAAAATGTATCATGGGTGGGCAGGTAACCAAAAGAAAACGTCCGCGAAAACTTGACATAAAACGAAGCCGACATTAGAATTAGATATAACAAGATATAACAAAAGAGCAAAGATATAACAAGATATAACAAAATCGGGAGGATATAACAAATCATCGTCAAAGAGGATGTACATAGCAGTACAGTTGTCTTCATGAAACAAGAAGAAGGGAGGAGCTGATGGGAAATCCATTTACATTGAATTTCGGGCTGGAGCCTGCGAGTTACATTTCCAGAAAACAGCAGTCCGATGAGATCATCCGCAATTTTTCATCGGATCCGTCACCAGCGCATCTGTATATGGTGACCGGTATTCGTGGCGTTGGAAAAACGGTTTTTATGACTGAAATCGAAGAGCACTTTAAAAAGCAAGGGTGGATCGTCTGTGATCTCAGTATCGAAGGGGACCTTCTGAAGTCATTCGCTGCAAAGCTTTATAATGAAGAAAAACTAAATGCTTTATTTTTAAGTGCAAAGCTGAATCTTTCCTATTTTGGTCTTGGAATTCATATCGATGATAATCCGGCGATTACTGATCTTTCCATCGCCATCGAGCGCATGCTGAAAATCGTTGCAAAGCAGAACAAAAAGGTGTTGATTGCCATCGATGAGGCTGTGAATTCTGCATCTATGCGCCAATTTGCCAGCGAATTTCAGATCTTTCTTCGAAACAAATATCCGATTTATCTTCTGATGACTGGATTATATGAGAACATCTATGAACTTCAGAATGAAAAAACGCTGACCTTCTTGTACCGTGCACCGAAAATCACGCTGGAACCGCTGAATATGCTTGCTGTGGTGAATGGATATCAGAAGATCTTTCAGAATACGGAAGAGGAAGCCCGGAAGATGGCGCTGCTGACGCAGGGCTATTCCTATGCATATCAGGTGGTGGGATATCTCTGTTGGGAAGCCGGTGTGAAGACCATTAATGACGACATCGTCCGTCAGTTTGATATCAACATGGATGAGTATGTATATGGCAAAATCTGGGATGAGCAGTCCGAGTTGAAACGGAAAATACTACTTGCGATGGCCGAGACACCATCCGGTTCCGTCACCGACATACGAGAAAAAGTCGGCATGACGCCTTCTCAGTTTTCGGTGTATCGAAGTCGCCTGATTCGTCAGGGACTGATCCGAGCGGACGGATATGGACAGCTGGCATTTACGCTGCCTCGCTTTGATGAATTTTTAAAAAGGCAGTGGTGAACATTCCGAACTCAAATAAGCAGTATGGAAAAAACGAAAGTGGGTTGTCACACGAATTTAACTGTTCGTGTGGCAACCCCCTTTTCTGTATCAGGATTTTATGCTGATTTTATCGTTCAATCATCGTAGCAAGCTGTGCAATCGGGATTGGGTATCATGAAAACATAATCGTGATGTCGCACTTTTCCTGGATACCCATACGCTCGATGTAGATGTCCGTTTTCGGAATCCACTTATCGATGTAATCGTCGAGCTCGGCGGTTCCCTCTCGATCGATGACGTTCTCGATCTGCTGCGGGTACTTAATGTCCATGAAGATGCGAAGATCATATGGATCGCCGAAGTACGGGTTCATGCAGTAGGTGCCCTCGATGATGTTCAGGCGCTTCACCGGAACCTCCCGGGCGAACTCGGCGTCGAAGTCCATCGTGTGGTAGTTGAACGGACGATAGTACACAACCTCCTTCCGGAGCACAGGCTCCAGCACCTCGGCCTTAAAACGCTCGTAGTCAACATTGCCCCCGACCTCCCGCAGACGCTCCGGTGTGCGCTGGTGCGCCTGGAGATAGTAGTCGTCGAGATGGAACAGATTTCCACCGAACTTCTGGTGCAGATACTTCGAGATGGTGGTCTTTCCGGCGCCCGTACGGCCATCGATTGCAATCAGTAGCGTATCATCTTCGGTACGTATCAGCTCTTCTATTGCGAGGACCACCGGCATGAAACGCTCGCGATCCCGCTGTTGCTGCTCATATGAACTTGCCATAATTTTCCTTCTGGAACTCCCACCCGTGCCGGACAAAACCCTCCCGGGCCCTGCGCTTTCCACTGTCTTCGCAGGCGAATGTCTACATGAGTGAGCTCCCCGTCGCCACAAGTGCACCGGCCGTGGCCTCGATACAGACCGCGCCTGTGCGTTTTACGCAGATTTTACTCTGCAGAATCTTTTAGATTGTAGGCGCTTCCCATATTTATGTCAAGTTTTCGCAGACAGTTCAGGTAGGCAGGGGACCCGGAGGGACGGCAATGATTCCTTCTCTGCGATGGCACACTCCCTCCGCAGCTGCTATGGCAGTGATGTGCTGATCGCGACGGCGAACGGCCACTTTTTATTATCATCACATCGCTTCCAGCTCTTCGAGCAGCTCGTAGAGCGGCGGAGCGGCGAGGGCGGCTTTTTCGAGGACCGGGTGGTTCCGGAAGACTTCGGCCGGTGTGCCGTCGGCGAGAATCTCGCCGTGGGCCATCGCGATGACGCGGGCGAAGGAGTTCGCGACGAAGTCCATGTCGTGTAGGATCGCGATGACGAGCTTCCCCTGCGCGGCCTGTGCCTGGATGATCTCGCGGATCTTCTCGCGGCCGTTCCAGCTCTGGGCGATGGTCGGCTCATCGAGGATGATGACGTCGGTGTTCATCGCAAGCACGGAAGCGATGGCGACCATCTTCCGGTCGGAGAGCTCGAGGTCATACGGGTTTTCGTCGGCCTTCTCATCGAGGCCGACCATGCGCAGCGCTTCGTGAGCGCTCGCCTCGGCCTCCTGCTGGGACATGCCGATGTTCAGCGGACCGAACATGACCTCCTCGAGGACCTTGTACTTGAAGATCTGGTCGTCCGGATTCTGAAAGACATAGCCGACGCGGGACGCAAGCTCCGCCACGGTCTTCGTCTCGAGGTTCTCGCTCTGGTAGCGGATCTCGCCACTGTCCGGTTTCAGCAGACCCTTCAGCACACGCACGAGGGTCGTCTTGCCGGCACCGTTCTGACCGATGATCGCCGTCGGACGATGATCGAGCGCGAGGTTCAGCCCATGCAGCACCTCCCGTCCCTTCACATAAGAGAAGCGCAGATCCTGCACCTGGAAGGTGGCTGCCGCGCCGGCGCTTTCCATCCGTACCCCGGCGGTCATCCCGCGGAGCGACGCGATGAGCGTCGCCCGATCCGCGCCGGACGCCTTCACGAGCTCCAGCGTTTCCGCATGCGTCACCGGGAGGGTGCCATCCTCGAAGGCGAGAGCATTGGCACGGGCGAAGCGGGTGTAGGCCGGCGGATTCACGCCGAGATCATAGAGATCCTCGCGGGAGAAGATCTTCCGCGGCGTGTCGTAATCGACGACATGGCCCTGGTGCATGA
>ERZ1026856.428-NODE-428-length-27020-cov-22.893640_pt1 | contig 27020 bp, 32 predicted proteins | sample MGYA00380158_ERZ1026856 | MGnify/ENA primary metagenome ERZ1026856 (study PRJEB33269, sample SAMEA4719794) | human gut metagenome | biome: human-associated habitat; feature: organic feature; material: feces | place: Cameroon | collected 2013-10 ...
AAACGAGCAAGAATATTACAGATAAAGATACAAATGTTGTCCCAAAAAACGAACGTTATTTAGAACAACGCAACATGGTTTAACATCTAATATTCCCGAACGGGATAAAAATTTTCTTTTTTATCTGTTTTGACATTGATTTTACCGAACGGGAATATTAAAATATATGTATGAAAATTAATTCTGTTCTTGAACTTGGAAACCTTATCAAACAAAGACGGCATGAACTTAATATTACCCAAGCAGATGCCGCTGAAATTTGTAATGTTGGAAAAAGATTTTTTAGTGAGCTTGAAAATGGCAAAGAAACAATTCAATTTGACAAAGCTCTTTACGTTGCAAAAATGATGGGAATTGACTTGTTTGCGGAGAATCGAAAATGAAGTTGGATGTTTATTTATTCGACAAAAAATGCGGGGAATTATATTCAACAAGTAATAATGGCGTTGTATTTGAATATTCAAAAGAATACTGTGAAGAACAAAATAATATTCCGCTCAGCATTTCCTTGCCAATAGAAAAAAAATCGTTTACACAAAAAGAATGCATTCCGTATTTTTTTGGTCTGCTTCCCGAAGGTGAGATAAAACAGCAAATCGCAAATGAACTTCATATAAGTGAAACAAGTACATTAAAATTATTAGAAGCTTTGGGAGGAGAATGTGCAGGAACAGTTTCTCTATTCAATTCAGAAGAAAAATATATTATTCCTAAAAGCGAATATGAATTTAATGATGAAAATTATCAATTAATTTCAAACAAAGAAATAGCTGATAAAATTTTTAACTGCACAAAAACTCCTATTTTATTTTCTGACAAAGAATACAGACTGTCTCTTGCCGGGGCGCAACAAAAGATTGCTTTGGCAAATTTCAACGGAAGTTGGTATATTCCCAAAAACGGAGCACCTTCAACTCATATAATAAAGCCTTCAAGAAAAGACTACACTGATATTGGAATTAATGAATATTTTTCAATGTCAATCGCAAAAGAATTTTTAAGAGATGTTCCAAAATGCAATATACTGAATTTTAAAAACGATACAGATTCTTTTGATGTATTTTGTATCGAAAGATATGACAGACAAATTATTAATAAAAACGAATCAATTAAAATAAAAAGAATTCATCAGGAAGATTTTTGTCAGGCTCTTGGAATAATGAGTACAAACAAATATCAGAATGATGGCGGACCTGGAATAGCACAAATAATAAATTTGATAAAAAATAAATCAAGCCAGCCTGTTGTTGATGTACAAAAAACAATTGAATATTTCATTTTTAATTTTTTAATAGGAAACTGTGATGCACATGGAAAAAATTATTCACTTTTATGGAATAATGGAATAAAACTTGCACCGGCGTACGATATTGTTTCTACTGTAGTTTACGAAAATTTATCAAGAAACCTTTCTATGAAAATCGGTGGGCATTACGAGATTGATAAAATTTCAAAATCTCATTTTATAGATACTTTTGAAAAATGTGGAATCAATAGCAGAATAATTAACAAAACATTTGAAAAATTTTATTCTAAAATTCAAAATATCAATAATGTATTTTCTAACACCCCTATTGCTCAAAAATACAATTTACTTCTAGAAAAAATAATTATTCAAATAAATAAATTTATACAGGAACCATAAGCCGCCCATGGAAGACACTTCATTCATTACAAATTCAGTTACGCATAACTTTTACAATTCTTTGCAGGAAAATCTTTTGTGTTGCAGCGAATTCAAAATGAGTGTTGCTTTTATTTCTTATGGTGGTGTTCAGGTTTTGCTTGAAACTTTGCAGGAACTTTCAGACCGCGGTGTGCGAGGGCAGATTCTTACGACAAGCTACCAGAATTTTACTCAGCCAAAAGTGCTCGAAAAACTTTCTTCATTCAAAAATATTGAACTTAAAATTTTTATTCCGCCGACAGACGAGGACGGCTTTCATGCAAAAGGATATTTGTTCCGCCAGAGGACTGAAAACAAAAAAGAAAAATGGACTGTAATAATCGGTTCCTTAAAATTGAACGATTGAGCAAGTTTCAACTTGCGATTGAGTTCAATTAGTGCGCGAAAGCGCACACGTAAATAAAGACAGTTGCGCAACAACTGAAGTTTTCAGGACAACTCTATTTGAGTTGTTCATGAAAAACGTTCTTCAAATATTACCGGGCGTGCTCTTAAAAGCAATATTGAATGGAATCTTTTGGAAAGTGAAAATTCTCTTGAAGAAAATGAACCAGGAGTTTTTTCAAAATCTGTTTTAAAAGAATTTGAAACTTTATGGCAAAGTCCTTATTCAAAAGAATATTCCGACAATTTTATAATTGAATACCGCGACTATCTTTTGCGTGTAAAAGAACAGCAGAAAAAATCAAAAATCGAAAGTTTTAAATACGGTCTGCCGCAGGTTATTCAGCCGAACAAAATGCAGCAGGAAGCAATCGTAAAACTTGACAAGCTACGAAAAACAGGCGAAAAAAAAGCACTGGCTATTGCAGCAACTGGAAGCGGTAAAACTTATATGTCTGTTTTTGATGCTCTTCAGGTTAAACCTAAAAGACTTTTGTTCATCGTTCACCGCGAAGATATTCTTCATAAAGCTAAAGAATCTTTTGATGCCGTGTGTTCAGATAAAAATTATTCTTCGAGATTTTTTACTGGGAATGAAAAGCAGACTGACTGCAAATATCTTTTTGCAACACGCGACAGTTTAAGCCGACACTACAAAGAATTCGACAAAAAAGAATTTGACTATATTGTTTTGGACGAAGCTCATCACGCAACAAGTGAAAGTTACAAAAATATTTTAAATTGGTTTGAACCTGAATTTTTGCTTGGTCTTACTGCGACTCCTAATCGTAGTGATTCCGGAGATATTTATTCTGTTTTTGACAACAATGTTGGTGTTGAAATCCGTCTGCGTGATGCATTGAGTTACGACATAATTGCGCCGTTCCATTATTTTGGTTTGACTGATGTTCAAGGACTTGATTATTCAAAATTGAATTTAAAACCCGAAGATTCGCATTATCTTGAAGAAGTTTCAAAACTTCTGATGATTTCAAAACGGGTTGATTACATTATCGAAAAAATAATTTTCTATGGTCACGACGGAGAAAAAACAAAGGCTCTGGGTTTTTGTGCTACTGTTGAACACGCTCGTTACATGGCAGACGAATTTAATAAACGGATTTCAAAAAACGGAAAAAATGTTGCAGTTGCTTTGTGCGGCGAAGATTCTGTTTCTACTCGTGAAACTTTTACAAAACGTCTTGAAGATGAAAACGACTGTCTTGAATATATTTTTAATGAAGGAATTGATATTCCGTCTACGAATTTAATTTTGATGCTCAGGCCGACAGATTCTTCTATTATATTTATTCAGCAGCTTGGACGCGGACTTAGAAAACTTCCGGGAAAAGAATTTGTAACGGTTCTTGATTTTATCGGAAACTACCAGAAATCCTTTTTAATGGCAATCGCTTTATTCGGAAAAAAAAGTTTTGATAAAGATTCTCTTAAAGTTGCAGTTAAATCTGATTTTGCCGATCTTCCAAACGGAACTTATATTCATATGGATAAAATTGCAAAAGAGCAATTTTTAAAACAGCTCGAAAACGAACGCTTTATGTCCATGAAATATATGAAAGATTCGTACTTTACTTTCAAGCAGGTAAACGGAGGAAAAGTTCCTTACCTTTGCGATTACTTAAAACACGATGGTGCAATCGATCCTCTGAAATTTACAATTTTTAACGCACAGATAAAAACTTATATTGAATTTGTTGCATCAGTAGAAAAAGATACTCACCCTGAACTTGCCCAACTTTTGCAGAATGAAATTTTCAAAACTTTCATACGTTTTATTTTTTCTTTTCTTCCTGCAAACAGAATCGAAGAAATTGTTGCATTAAAACTTCTTATCCAAAATCACGAAAATCCAAACGGAATTCCTTTTGATAAAATTCAAATTGAACTTTCAAAACACGTCGACTATAAAAACAACAAATCTTTTGAACATTCAATTAAAACTTTATGTGGAACTTTTTACGACTCAAGTGAGCATAACCGATTTGATGAAATTATTCCTTTTACAAAAAACAATTTACTTTTTTTACCTGAAAAAGTAAAAAATATTTGCAAAGAAGAAAAGTTTTTCATTTGGATATGTGATGCGTTGGAATATGCATTACTCCGATACGATTTTGATTTTGGAAGAAACGATTATAGTATTGACAAAGACGGTTACAAAACACCGTTTTTAAAACTGAATAATCTTTACACTATGAGAAGTGTTGCTCCTCTTTGTTTGTACGAAAAAATTCATTCTTCGTTCCGCGGACAGGGATTAATTACAGCAGCAAAACCTGATTATTTTTTATTTGTAAATCTTCATAAAGATGCAAACGTAAAAGAATCAATCAACTATAAAGACAAGTTTTTAACACGTTCTACTTTTCAATGGGAATCCCCAAATTCAACAAGCCAGCAAAGTGAAGTTGGACAGAATTTGATAAACAATTTTTCGCGTCATATAAATCTTCCTTAAAATTGAACGATTGAGCAAGTTTCAACTTGCGATTGAGTTCAATTAGTGCGCTTAAGTGCACACGTAAATAAAGGCAGTTGTGCAACAACTGAAGTTTTCAGGACAACTCTATTTGAGTTGTCCTGAAATACGTTCATCTTTTTGTGCGCAAGTTTGAACAAGTCGAAGGAATTACGCAGCCTTTTATTTATCTTGGAAAAGTTTTTACACTTCCCAAAACGGCAGAGGGAAACAAACCAATCAAAATGATTTTTGCTTTACAAAATGAAGTATCCGAAGAGCTTTATAACGAACTTACGACCGTTGTAGAATAGAATAAATTTGACTTTCCAAAATGAATTTCTTATCTTCATTTTTATGACTTATGGATACATTCGTGTCAGCACAGACAAGCAGACTGTCGAAAATCAGCGTTTTGAGATTGAACAGTTCTGTCTCAAAAACAAAATCAAAATTGACTCGTGGATAGAAGAAACTATAAGCGGAACTTTGAATCCAGAAAAAAGAGAACTTGGAAGTTTGCTTTCACATATTAAAAAAGAGGATCTGATTATTTGTTCTGAACTTTCTCGTCTTGGAAGAAGTCTTTTTATGATTATGTCGATTTTGAATCTGATTATGGAAAAAGAAGCTCGTATCTGGACAATAAAAGACAATTACAGACTTGGAGATGATATTCAGTCTAAAGTTCTGGCTTTCGCATTCAGTTTAAGTGCAGAAATTGAAAGAAATTTAATCAGTCAGCGCACTCGTGAAGCTTTGGCGCGTAAAAAAGCAGAAGGAATCAAACTTGGCCGCCCTAAAGGAAGAAAAAACAATTTTCATTCTCTGGACGGTCTTGAAAAAAGAATAAATACACTTTACGAAATGGGGCTTTCAACAAACAAAATTGCAAAATTATTCGGAATCAGCAGAAATTCCCTTAATTCATTTTTAAAGAAAAAAAGCTCTTAATTCATTTAAATTAAAATTTGCACGAAACGCCCGCTTGAAGGCAACCTTTTCATTCCCCACAAATACATCAAAGTTTCCAAAACACTGGATGCGCAGTTTTCCTTCATCATACTTAACCGGTATGCGCAGATTCTCAAGTGAATTTTCAACATCAATTTTCCTGGCAGGTTTTAAAATATATCCGCTGGCATTCAAAGAAAAAACATTGACTGCATATTCAGAATAACCCGAAACAAAAACTATGTTTGTAGAAGAATTTATTTCTTTAAGTTCCTTATTCTCTGTCTTTTTTTGTTTTAATTCCAAGAACAGTATAACGCACAAACGGAATTCTTTTTAAAACTTCATACAAAATCGCAGTTCCAAAAAGTCCTGAAAGAAGCGTAAAAATGTAAATTGCAACCGGCGGCAAAGTTGAATAATTTTTAAGTAAATATGCAATTCCTGTTTCGCAAAAAATATGAAGCGCGTAAAAACCAAAATTTGCTTTTGTCATATACTGAGCAAATTTTCCCTGTTTGTCAAACCAAGTTTTTGCACAGCCAAGAATTGCAAGACACATTGCCCAGCAGTAAGCATTTGTAAACAAACTTTTTAAAACTGAATCGTCCGTATAATTCTGTCCAAAATAATACCAGACATAAACACAACCGGTTGCAACAGCAAGGGCCAAAAACGGAATATGCATCTTTTGAATTTTATCCTGAACTTCATCATGCGAAAGAACAAAATAACCGATTAAATATGACGCAAAATAAATTCCGAATCTGTAAACTGTAATTACAGGCGCATTCAGAATCTGACTTGTTCCCCATAAAATCAAAACCAAAAGAATAATCACAGCACAATTTGATTTTTTGCAGAAGTTATAAAAGAGGTCATTTTTATCAAGCTTTTTAATTACCGGAAGAATTATTGAAAAAAGCCACAACATTTGCGCAAACCACAAAGGACCTATTCCGCTTGCAACAGAAATAAAGTACAGTGCAATTTTTGGAAGGGATTTCATCTGTTCAAAACCACCGCCGGCTTTTATATTCAAAAATCCGACAAGCCAATAAAAAACAAAAAGCCCGATTGTAGACGGAACAAGAAGTGTACGTGTTCTCATTTTGATAAAATCTTTTGCAGAATACTTTTCAAGTGAATAACGCGCGCACATTCCTGCAATCAAAAAAAGCAGAACCATAAACCACGGATAAACAAAATACAAAAATGCATCCTGATACTGAACCGGTGCAAAAGAACCGATACCGCCAAAAACTCCGCACGCATTGAACAAATAAAATACATGATAAACAATGACAACAAGAACAGTTGCCCACCGGATATTATCAAGATAAAGTTTTCGCATATTTTTCTTCCCATAAAACGTTTGTACCGCAAACGTTGAGTAGATAAAAGTTGCACTATTTGTGCCGCTTTTATCTTACCCTCCCATATGTAAAATAATTATAAAACTTTGATTGTTGTGTGGCAAGATTATTTTTTTTGATTTTGCGCTTTGTATTTTTGACAGAAATCAGCAAATTCAGTCAGTTAAGTATTTTCAGCGAATTGAATAATTTAAAAGTTATTACAATGAAAGATGAGTACGCGGCTGTCTGCGGAATAACAAAGGAAGAACTTTTTTCTCAAATGCAGCCGGAAATTAAGGCACTTGCAGACAACAACAATATGACTTACGAAGAGGCTTGTGCAGCTCTTACAAAAAAAACAGAAGAATGTTCAGCTGCCGGACCAAAGTGATATGGTTGTAGAAACAGAAAGCGCTGTTTATGTTTTTGAATACAAGCTCGACGGAACTGTAGAAGAAGCACTCGCGCAGATTGATTCTCTGCTTTTTTTCATTTTTAAAACGCGGGGTCTGTTGTAACGCTGAATAAAAATAAATGGTAAGTTTGAAAGTGCGAATATTGAACATAAAATTAGTAAAAGCCCAAAATGACCAAATGAATTAGACATGGTTATTGGAAAAAAACTGAATAAAAAAATCATTTCATGAACTAATTCAGATTGAGTCATTGAAAGAATTAAATTTTCTTTTGAAAAATTCCTGCCTCTAAAAATTCTGTCGTCATAAGTTAAAGCATGGTTTTTCCAGTGTTTTACTTTTATAAAATTGTAAAAGCGTTGTTCAGATTTTGTTCCCCAAAAATATTTTGATTTTTTGTAATTTTTGTTTCGCGTTATTAAAAAAAGAAGCAGAGCGCAAAAAGGCGGGCATAGATGAAAAATCAATAATTCAAATGAAACAAATGTTGAAGCAAAATAAACAATATAATTGAATGTTGTCCGAAAGCTGTTGTAGCGAGTTTTAAAAATAAAATGTAAAACTAAATTTAAAATCAGTATTCCAAGTAAAATAAAAGGAACAAAATTAAATTTCTTTTTCATAACTTTATTATATCAAAACGTTGCTTTTTTACAACACAGAGGGGAAGCAGTTATTGGTATATATCCCATGTTAAATGATAGATTTTTTTAACCTCTTGCTGTAAAATAATTTTAACAAAAGGAAGTAAAATGAACGACATAATCCAACAGATATTATTACAAATGATTCAGTACGATGCAGGAGATGCAAAACGTATTCAACATTTTATAAAAGTATACAGTTTTGCTCACACAATCGGGTTGCAGGAAAAATTATCTGTGAAAGAACTTTTTGTTTTGGATATTGCTTCGATTCTTCACGATATTGGAATTCACGAAGCAGAAAAAAAATACTCAAGTTGCAGCGGAAAATATCAGGAAGAACTTGGTCCGGGTGAAGCAAAAAAAATTTTATTAAACTTCAGTCTGTCCCAAGCAATTGTAGACAGAGTTTGTTTTTTAATTGCACATCATCATACATACAATGCTGTTGACGGACTTGATTATCAAATTCTTGTTGAAGCAGATTTTTTAGTAAACGCCTTTGAAGATAATATGTCAAAAGATACAATTCTATCTGTAAAAGAAAAAGTTTTTAAAACAAAATCCGGAATTCAAATTTTAAATACAATGTTCAATTTGTAATAGATCCGAAAATAAATTTACAATTACAAACCTGTCAGTAAAAACTTGAATTGTATTTGAACATGTTTCGCAACGCTTGTAAAAATACTTATTTTATATTGAATACATTGTTGATGATTTTTTTTATTTGAGCTAAAATCTGCAAAACACAACTTTCTTCTATTTAATAGAAAATAAATTGCAAAACCAAAAAGTGCACCGACAATTTTATCAATAAGATTTGTAACAGTTCCGCTCCAGTAAGTTGCAAAAGAAATACTTTCTTTCGCAACAAAAATTCCCTGAACAGCGTTATCAACCTGCGGAATTGAAGTGTTCCCGTAAAATAAAATCAAGGAAAAAGTATCGCCGAGTGCAGAATTGGAAAATGCAGTTACAAGTCTGGCCCACAAAAATGATTCAATTATAAGACAACCTTCGTTGTTTTTTCTTGTCCAGTCAAAAATAAGACTTGCAAAAACTGATGTTGTAATATGACACAGCATAAACGGAAGTGCAGTTGTAGAAAAGTGACTCAGCAAAAAAAATTGATACAACTGCAACAATCAGCGAAGGCCAAACTCCGCATAAAGCTGCACAACCGATTGTCGCAACAGAATCCATATACAACGGAAACGCAAAATGGCTTGCAGTTTTTGAACCGGTAAAATTCAGTGCGATGGACAAAAGAATTACAAGAGGAGTAAAAAAATATTTTTTAAAAGTGCCAAAAGTGTTTGTTTTATTAGTCGTCATAATTGCTCTTGGGAATTATTTATTGAGGTCAGCCATGTTGAAATATCAATCACCCGAATTCCTTCATATAAGTATTCACTTTGGCGTGTGCGTGACAGAAGAATTTTTGGATATGCATCTTTGATTGCAAGCAACGGATTTATTTCGCGTTCAAAAGTCTGTCCATCACCGATGTAGTCGCTTACCTGAATATACAATTTTTCATTCTGCTTTATTGCAACAAAATCAATTTCTTTTTGATAAAGTTTACCAACATAAAGTTCATAACCGCGCCGCATAAGTTCAATTGCTACAATATTTTCAAGCATCCGCCCCCAATTCATGTTTTTTGTTCCGAGTCGTGCATACTTAAAAGAATGGTCTGCCAAGTAATATTTGTCTTCTGATGAAAGATAGCGTTTTCCACGTATGTCGTAACGGAGGATTTTATAAAAAGCAAAAGATGCACACAAGTAATCGATATATGATCCGATTGTTTTTGAATTTGCAGTCATTTTTGTGGTTTCAAGGCACGATGCTATATTTCTTATAGATGTGATATTTGAAATATTATCCATCAAAAAATCTACAAGTCTGTCTAAAAGTACAGTGTTTTTAATTTTCCGTTTACCTAAAATATACCGTACTACAAGGGCATTAAAAACATCTTTTGAAATATAACGGTATTTGTCTTCTATGCTTTTATACAAATATGAACCGGGCATTCCACCCTCTTTTATATAACTATCCAATGCTGAATATGAATCTTTCATTTTAAAAAACTGCATATATTCAGAAAGAGAAAACGGAAACACATGTATTTCAAAAGTGCGTCCGGTAAACAATGTTGCCAAGTCGCTGGAAAGTAAAAAAGCGTTACTTCCTGTAATGTAAATTTGATACAAATCGCTTGCATGCAGACTGTTCACGGCTTTTTCAAAACCACTGCACATTTGAATCTCATCAATAAGAACAAAATTTTGTTTGTTGTCAGATTTGCGTTCTTTAATGTAAAGTTCCAGAGCATGATATTCTGCAAGGTTTTCAAAATCTGTAAGGTTAAAATCAATATGAATTATGTTTGTGTTATTTTGCGTGCGAAGATAGTCTTCAAAAAGTACGAGCAGCTTTGATTTTCCTGCGCGCCGTATTCCAGTAATTACTTTTATATCTGGTGTTCCAATTGTGTCTTTAAGTTTCTGTAAATAGTCATTTCTTTGTAAAAGTTCCATAAAATATGTGTAATTTCTATTACTCAAAATGTCAATATTTTTAAATTTGAGTAACACATCTACGTTTCTGCTACTCATTTTTAAGTTTTTTTGATTTTTGAGTAACTGACTTAGCTTTTTTAGGGTAATTTTCCCTTTTTTTTAGGGTGTCGCACTTAAAGACGGCGAAATGATGTGGGCGTAAAATAAATATAAATAAACGAATTAAGTTTGAACTAATCTTCAAAACTTTTTATTGTAGGACAATATGGGATTTTTAAAAGATTTAAAAACATTCAATATTGGAGATAGTCGCTGCGACTGGTGTGGAAGTTACATAAAAAACACAGACGGCGGACTTTTTGGAAAGAAAAAATAATTTAATTTTATCAAAATCATAAAACACAAATCAGGAGTAAAAAAATGAGCGAAAACAAGAGTACAGTCATTTGAAGGCTCAAGTTTCAAGTTAGTTTATTTTATATTACTAAAACTCTACGGCGCGTGGATTTACAGACAGCACCGGAAACTGTATTCTGATTATACAAAATATTATTGACGTCAAAATTAAACTTTACAAACGAGGGAAAAAAAAGAATGCACAAAAAACAGGCGAATTTATTCTGCAGATGAGAAAAGAAAAAAATCTTACTCAAAAAGAACTTGCAGATAAAATTTTTGTAACTGACAAAGCTGTTTCAAAATGGGAAAGCGGGAATGGATGTCCTGACATTACAATTATTCTGGAACTTGCAAAAGTTTTGGGAGTTGATATTCGAAGTATTTTAAAAGGTGAATTGAGTACAAGCGCAAATGCTGGAGATAATCTTTCGAATATAAAATTTTACAGATGCAAAAGCTGTTCAAATCTTGTCTGTTCAACTAAAAAATAAATTTGTCATGCTGCTCAAAAATTCTTGAAGAATTAAAAATTAAACATTCTGACAAAGAAGAATTTATTCCGCTTATAAAAGAATTCGACGGGGAATATTCAGTTGAATTCAACCATCCGATGACAAAGAAAAATTACATTTCAAATATAATCCAGGTATTTTCAGGCAAATTTCTGATTGTAAAGTTATTTGCCAACCAGCAGGCCATCACCACACTTTCGCAAATTGCCGGCAGCAGACTTTTTGTCGTAACCAATGAAAATAAGCTGATTCAGGTTGAAGGGTAAATGTGAATTGTAACCGACAATTTCTATCGGTTGCCGATTACATTAAGCAATTCTTCGGTAACTTCATTTATTAATTCTGATGAAATTTTTCCTACACATTGTTCCAACCGTCTTTTATCAACTGACACAATTTGAGGACAAACGGCAACTGAATCTTTTGGCAGACCTGTTTCTTCTTTTTCAAGATAGACATTTCCTTTATATTCAGCAAGAAGAGTATTTGTTGTAAGAGGAATAACTACAACAGTTTTGTATTCTGAATTATTTAGCGTATCACTTTGAATTATTAAAACAGGTCTTTTGAATCCGGGTTCACTGCCAATGGGCATTCCAAGATTTATCCAATAAATTTCACCACACATCATTTTTTGTAAATTCCTTGAGAGTTTCTATTGAGGCAGGACTTTCTTCAAAATCTTTTTTTTCGGAAAGTTTCATCATTTTATTTATATTTTCTACTGTAAGTTCTTTCTTTTGCGAATTTTGGTTTGTGGTGATATTAAAGGGAATAGAATGCGTTCTGTTTACAGCCTTTATAAAAATATTGATTGCGGTAGTAACATTCATTCCCAATTCTGAACAAATTGAACTGAACGAGTTTTTATCATTATCATTTACATTTATTGATACAACAGCCATATAATACCTCGCTAACACATTATAATATATAGTCAATATAAATCAAGTTTTTTCCATTACATCAATAATATTTTCCAGTGCGGTTTTGCTTTTGTCTGAAAGGCGGTCGATTTTTTCGATTAGACTTGAATATTTTTTGTATTTTGAATAGTCGATTCCTTTTTTTGAAAATGTCGTGTCATTTCCTGTAACAAGAAATTCAACTGAAACATTCAGGACTTTTGCAATTTTTACGGCTGTTTCTTCCGAAGGGGTTGAACCCAGTTTTATTCCCTGTCCGATATTTGTAAGACTGAATTTATATTTATTTGCTAAAAAAGTTCGTGAAAGTCCATAAAAATCTAATTCTTCATCAACTCGTTCCTAAAATGCAATCAGCGTGGCCGTTCGGCCACTTAGGCGGAGCTTAACGGCCGGAAGGCATTGGAAAACGGCCGCCTCATAATCAAATAAAGAGCAGAAAACCTTCATATTGCACCTTTTCCCCAAAGATAAGCCCACGGTGGGTCTGCGTAAATAATATCATATTTATTTTCTGTAGAGTTTATGTCAATTTTCAACTTAAATCACGCTTAAAATAAAGAATTATAATAAGTTTTTACTTCTATATAATTTAAAGTTCCTCGAAAATCCATTTTTGCTGTGATAGTTGGGATTTAACTGTTGGACTTTAGAAATATCAAATGAAATATGTGAACCTTTGTCTAGACAATCTTTAACATAAATAAAAAACAACGAATTAATTTTGTAACCAGAAATTTTGCCAGCACCTCCACGTTCTGTACGAACTTCTAATTTGCTTTTTTCTAATGTAACTATAGAATTAGAAATTTCAGCATTTTTCTTCTAAGAAAGCCTTTAATGCTTTAGGAGTCCACACATTATAATGATTACGACCTGCAGGACGTATTTTGCCTTCCATTTTTGCCCATAAATATGTTTGATTCGAAGGCATCATTACAAAATATCCATTTTTATCTTCCGTACAAATAACGTCTGCATATTTTTTTATTTCTTTGTAATTATTAGATACGGCAATTTTTATGGTTTCTTGTGAAAAATTATGAATATTATTTCCAATATTTTCAAATAAATTTAAGCCTTTTTGTTCGTCTAACATTGCTTCAAATTGATAATATTTTCCTAAAAACGGAGTTGTAATAATTAAAATTCCATCCTCACCATATTTTGGTAAATCTGGTTCGCTTGCTTTTGCATAAGGTTCTTTAAATTCTATTGTCTAAATGGTTAAATCAACTACTGTAATTACTATTCCATTACAACTTCCAGCCTGAATTAGCATACGATATTTATCATTTGTTTTGCGGTTTGTAATAGAAGATAATTGTGAAAGTTATTTCGCAAAAATTATAAACAGTCAAAATTGCAAACTGCAAAGTTCATAGGAAAAACCGCGTAAAAGTACACATAATTTCTAATCATAAAAACTCCATGAAATTGAAAAGGATAATTGTTCATCTTTCGCCTCGGTTTAAAAAAAATCAGTTACAATCCGTGATTTACAGATTCTGTGCTTACTCTCAATTAAATTTTTTTGTGAAGGTTGAGTGAATTTCAAAATTTTTATAGGTTCTTTTTTATACATTACAATTCATTTACTCTTGACATATTCAAAATTCAATTGTATTCTTTTGTTATGATTGATAGTTTACAACATTTACATGTAACTCTTTCTTCTGTTTCAACCGTTAGAAGCGGTATTTTACTGGCACGAAAACAGGCTAAAACAAAAAGTGAGTACCGATATTTTTTATTAACACTCAAGTCATTCAATCAGAATGCTTTTTTGGAAAGTGAATATTTTGACGTATTTGACGCAACTGAAGCACTAGGTAAAGAATATCTTACAATGCCTGGCGATGTTGTGATTCGTCTGAGCAGTCCGTATACAGCAGTTCTTATAGATGAAACTACAAGTAATTGTGTTATTTCTTCTAATTTTGCTCTGGTACGAACTGATAGAACAAAAGTTCTACCGGAGTTTTTATATTGGTATTTAAATACCGATTCCGTAAAAGCTGAAATCAGGAAAAATAACGGTCGCAGTATGCTTGGCACAATTCACACACAATTTTACAATGATTTGAAAATTCAACTTCCTTCGTTACAACAACAAAAAATCATAGCAGACCTTTACGCTCTTTCATTACAGGAATCTTCTTTACTCAAAAAACTTGCAGAAGAAAAAGCGAAATACCACAAAGAAATAATTCAGAAAACATACAATCAATTTACAGGAGAAATATAATGACGACAAAAAAAGATATTGAAAGCGTATTATGGAACGCTTGCGACAGTTTCCGCGGAAAAATCGACAGTTCACGTTATAAGGATTACATACTTTCAATGTTGTTTGTAAAATATTTAAGCGATGTTGCAAAAGAAAAACACGATTTATATATAAAGCAATATGATGGCGACGAACGCCGTGTTGAGCGCGCAATGGAACGCGAGCGGTTCAAGGTTGATTCCGAATCTACATTTGATTATTTGTATCAAAACCGTACCGACAACGAAATAGGACAAAAAATCAATATTGCGCTTTCCAACATAGAAGAGCATAACAGCGGAAAATTACGCAACGTTTTTCGCGCAATTGATTTTAACTCTCAAGTTGATTTTGGAGAAGTCCGCGAAAAAAATGCAACACTCCGCAATCTTCTTGAGGATTTTGAAAAACTTGATTTGCGTCCAAGTCAGCTTGGTTCTGCCGACATAATCGGTGATGCCTACGAATATATGATTTCAAACTTTGCATCCGATGCAGGTAAAAAAGGTGGTGAGTTTTTTACACCAAGCCAGGTTTCAGAACTTGTTGCAAGTCTTGTTCAACCGGAAGAGAACGACAGAATTTACGACCCGACTTGTGGAAGCGGCGGTCTTTTGTTAAAAGCTTATAAAAAAGTTCCGAGTCATAAAGTTGCAATTTACGGGCAGGAATTGAATGCTCAGACATGGGCTCTTTGTACAATGAATATGTTTTTGCACGGAGTTGATGATGCAAGAATTTGGCAGGGAGACACGCTTTCAAATCCACAGAACATCGAAAACGATAATCTGATGCAGTTTAAAGTTGTAGTTGCAAATCCGCCGTTCAGTCTTGATAAGTGGGATTCGGGATTTCTTTCTGACGCACCGCTGGACACAAAAGGCAAACGACCTGAAAAAATGGTTGCGGCGCTTGATCAGTGGAACCGTTTTAGTGCAGGAGTTCCGCCTTCTTCAAAAGGAGATTACGCGTTTGTTCTGCATATGCTTAAGTCGCTTGACCCGGACGGCGGACGCATGGCTGTAATTCTTCCGCATGGTGTTTTGTTCCGTGGGGCAAGTGAAGGTAAAATCCGCAAAAGTCTTGTTGACTCAAATGTGCTTGATGCCGTAATCGGGCTTCCTGCAAATCTTTTTTATGGAACAGGAATTCCGGCATGTATTCTTGTATTCAAAAAAGGACGAGTAGACACTGATGTTCTTTTTATTGACGCATCCGGCGACGGTAATTACGAGAAAGGCAAAAATCAAAATATTCTCCGTGACTGCGACATCGAAAAAATTGTGCACACATATTCAAACCGCGAAGTTGTAGAAAAATACAGTTACAAAGCCGAACGTAAAGAAATTGAAGAAAACGACTACAATTTGAATATTCCGCGTTATGTAGACACATTTGAAGAAGAAGAACTGATAGATATTGATGAAGTAAAAAGCAATATAGCTAAAATTGAAAGTGAGCTTATCGACGTGCAGAAGCAGATGGACGGGTATTTGAAAGAACTGGGATTGTAAGAGGGGAATGCCACGCAGATTGGAAATCACTGACGTGATTTCTCTTGGGAAAAAGAAAACAGAGGTGTATATGAGAGATATAACGATGTATAGCGAAAAATTATTTGAAGATATTAAGCATATTGATGAGAATGGTGTTGAATATTGGTTGGCACGTGAATTACAACCAGTCTTAGAGTATTCGCAGTGGAGACGATTTTCTGAGACTGTTGAGCGTGCAAAAGAAGCTTGTAAAAACAGTGAACAAAACATTCAAGACCATTTTGCCGACGTCGGCAAAATGGTATCACTTGGGTCGGGTTCAGAACGAAAAATTGATGATATAAAATTATCACGCTATGCCTGTTATCTAATTGTGATGAACGGAGATCCTCGTAAAGAAGTGATTGCCTTAGGGCAGACATATTTTGCAGTGAAAACACGAGAACAGGAGCTTTCAGAAAATTATAACGAACTTTCTGAGGAACAAAAGCGACTTGCAATCCGTAAGGAAATGAAAGAACACAATAAGTCACTTGCAGAAGCTGCTCAAATGGCAGGTATTGAAAAACAACAGGATTATGCAGTTTTTCAAAATAAAGGTTATCAAGGATTGTATGGAGGTCTTGGCGTTAAACAGATTCATGAACGTAAAGGTCTTAAAAAGAGTGAACATATACTTGATTTTATGGGAAGTACAGAACTAGCGGCAAATTTGTTCCGTGCAACCCAAACAGACGAAAAACTTCGTCGCGAAAATATTCAAGGTAAAGTAGAAGCTGGAAAAACTCATTATGAGGTTGGCAAAAAAGTTCGTCAAACGATTGCAGAACTTGGAGGAACTATGCCTGAAGATTTACCAACTCCAAAGAAAAGCATCAAGAAAATTGAAAATGAACAGAAAAAGATTGAGAAGAAAGGAGAAAAGTAAATGACAAACATAATTATGGTAATTACAACGGCTTTGATATCAGGATTATTTGCAACACTTATTACAATTTTTTGGCAAAATAGAACACGTGAATATACTCGAAAACTTAGAGTATTTGAGACTTTAATGTCTACCCGATATTTAATTTCATCAGAAGAGAGTGTAAAAGCATTAAACTCAATAGATATTGTTTTTTATAAAAATAAGCATGTAAGAGAAGCGTATAAAGAATTCTTAAATGAAACAGATAAGAAACCAGAGTTTGATGCAAATATTGGAGATAAATACTTAAGAGTTCTCGAAGAAATATCGAAATCGTTAAAACTCGGGGACATACACTGGGATGAAATAAAGCATACTTACTATCCTTCCGGTTTGTCTGAGAAATTACAGGAAGAAAATATTTTAAGAAAAATGCAAATACAAAATACAGCAGTATTACTACAAAGTAAGGCTACTCAACAAAACACACCAATGAATGAGCAATTTCAACAACAAATTGTTGCTCAGATACTTTCAGATTTGATCAAGAACCCTGAAAGCATTAAGAACTTTATAGATTTAGCTGATAAATTTGGAGTAAAATCTAAATGACACAAGAAATAAAACAGCGCATTGAACAGATAAAAAAAGGCAAAGTCCCAGCTGGATATAAGAAAAGTAAATTAGGGATTGTTTCTTCTGAATGGGAAAATACTTCTTTTTCAACTCTATTTACAACTACAAGTGACTTTACAGAGGATAACGCGAAATATCCTTTATACTCACTTACAATAGAGAATGGTATCACAGCAAAAACAGAAAGATATGAGCGTAGTTTTCTGGTTAAGAAAAATAATTCCTATAAAATAATGCAGCCAAATGACTTTGCTTATAATCCGATGAATATTAGGTTCGGTGCTGTTGCTCGTCATAAAGGGACAAAAGCTGTTTCTGTCTCTGGATATTATGATATTTTTACTACTGTGAATCAATCTGATTTACAGTTTATGGACGATTTTCTCTCTTCAGATTTAATGCTTACTTACTACAATAAGCAATCGACAGGTTCTTTGATTGAAAAAAAGAGAGTTCACTTTTCTCAATTCTTAGATTTTAACTTACCTTTGCCACCTCTGTCTGAACGTAAAAAAATTGCAGAAATCCTTTCTACACAGGACAAAGTGATTGAACTACAGCAGAAAAGAATTGACGAACTAAAAAAATTGAAAAAAGCATACTTAAACAAAATGTTTCCACAAAAAGAAAGCAACGTCCCAGAATTACGGTTCAAAGGATTTACAGGTAATTGGGAACAGCGTAAACTTGGGGATATTGTTGGAATATACGACGGTGTTCATCAGACACCAAATTATCAAGACAGCGGAGTTATGTTTTTATCGGTAGAAAATATTGCGACATTAAAATCCTCAAAATTCATTTCTGAAGAAGATTTCAAGAGAGATTACAAAGTATATCCACAGGAAAATGATATTTTGATGACACGAATAGGCGATGTCGGAACTACAAACGTAGTTACCGATAATGGCTTAAAAGCGTACTATGTAAGCCTTGCTTTATTGAAATATAAAAAAACTGACCCGTATTTTTTGAGCAATGCCATTCAATCAGATTTTGTTCAAAAAGGTTTGGCTAATAGAACATTAAAAACAGCTGTTCCTATGAAAATTAATAAAGATGAAATAGGCAAAGTTGATGTAATGTTGCCTGTTTCACCAGAAGAACAACATCAAATCGGCTCATATTTTCAGAACCTCGACAACCTTATCACCCTTCAGAGCCGTAAGTTGGACGCAGAAAAACTCAAGAAAAAGTCGCTTATGCAGCTCTTGCTCACAGGAATTGTACGCGTAAAGTAAGGAGAAAATGTATGACCGAAAATCATCTTGTAGAATATAAGTCACAACTCACAGAAAAAATTGAACGCTCTATTATCGGCTTTTTGAACACAAATACAGGTGGTCATCTTTATATAGGTGTGAACGATGATGGAAGTGTTTGCGGGGTGGAAAATGCAGACCTTGTTCAGCGACAAATTGCAGACAGAATTTTAAATAATATCAGACCTGCTACAATCGGACTTTTTGAAATTCTTACAGAGAAAAAAGATGATAAAGAAATTGTTCATGTAATTATTTCTGGGGGAATAGAAAAACCGTTCTACCTAAAGAAAGAAGGAATGACACCTGATGGCTGTTTTGTACGTGTCGGAAGTTCCGTTCATTCAATGACAGAAAAAATGATTCTGGAAATGTTTGCAAAAAGGGCGAAAAATTCTCTCAGTAAAATACCGTCTCCTCGGCAGGATTTATCATTCAGCCAGTTGCGTATTTATTATGATGAAAAGAAAAAAACACTGAATGACAGTTTTGCAAAAACACTTGAGTTCCTAATGCCGGACGGTTCTTATAATTACAATGCATATCTTTTATCTGATGAAAACGGTGCATCAATTAAAGTTGCCCGTTACAGCGGAACAGATAAATACGATTTAATAGAAAGTGAAGAATTCGGCTACTGCTGTATTATTAAAGCGGTAAAATCAGTTCTTTCACGCCTGCAGGTTGCAAATATAACTCGTACTAAAATAACATCCATGGAACGCATTGAATCTCCTTTGGTTGATCCAATAGCACTCAGAGAAGCTGTAATAAATGCAGTTGTTCATAATGACTACACTCGGGAAGTAACACCGCTTTTTGAGATCTTTTCTGACCGAATAGAAATAACTACTTACGGCGGACTTGTAGAAGGTTTGTCAAAAGAAGATTTTTTTAGTTGCTGCTCAATGCCTCGTAACCGTGAGATTATGAGAATCTTTCATGATCTTGATATGGTGGAACAATTGGGAAGCGGAATGCGTCGAATTTTACGCACATACGACAAGAACATTTTTACATTTACAGACAACTTTATGCGGACTTCGTTTTATTTTGATAAAAATCATATTAATACAGCCGAGTTGGGTGATAAGTTGGGTGATAAGTTGGGTGATAAGTTGGGTGATAAGTTGGAAAGTTCCCGCTCGAAACTAAATTATACAAGAGAGCGTATACTTGAGCTTATGGAAATTGATGCAAGAATTTCTATTCCTCAAATTGCTGAAAAGCTTGGATTTAGTACAACTGCAATAGAAAAGAATATAGATTACTTAAAAGAAAACGGTTACCTAATACGTCATGGAAAAACTAGAACTGGTTATTGGGAAGTAACAAGAAATAATATAGAGAAAGGGAAAGTAAATGAGTAAGAAGAAAAACAAGAACAAGACTAATATGATAAAAGATGAAAACATTAATGTAGTTAACACTCAAGCAATATCAAAAAGTCAAAATTCGGACTCTCAAAAAAAGAAAAATCCATTGTCAATATTAAATGAATACTCTGGATTAATTGGAATATGTTTATCATTTATAGGAGTTGTTATTACATATAGTGCTTTTTCTTATGAGCAAAGTTTTTTATCATACTACAACTTAGATATAAAGAATATTGATGTCGATTTGTCTACTATAATATATTCGTCTGTAAGATATTTTTTAGGAACCATTATTTTACTGTTACCAATTGTTCACATTTCAAAAATTATTTATAAAAGAGAATTTACTTTAAAGAAGTTGCCTCTTATTTTTATTTATTTTATGTTTGCTTTGTTAGGTAATAGCATTTATTTCAATGATGGTTTTAAAGATGTAATTTTTACTAGTCTAGGATTCATAGTTTTTTATCTTATTTATGGTTTTATGTTCTTAGTTTCTATTAAGAGCTTAATAAAGCCAACAGAAAAGGTTATTACAAAAAAAAGTTCAAGCGAGTTAATTATTCTTATAGGTGTTGTTGGTATTCTTTTTTGTGTCTTTCAATTTTATACAATTATTAATAATGGTAATAAAACCGCTGAAGAAAAATCACAATATAATTTTCTAGACAATAATGAAAATCTTATCATCGTATATGAGACAAAATCTCAATTTATTCTGTTTCCTTATTTACCAGAAACAAAACAGATAGATTGTACTGTTGAGCCACTTACACTTGATAAAAACGGATTAAAAACTAAGAAAGTAAATGTCAAACCAACAATACTCAAAGAAAGAACTAAAAAAACACTTTGTAAAGAAACAGTAAAAACAATTGTCGAAAATTCTCCAAATTATTCAGAAGAAGAAAAAAACGACCTTAAAATGATTATTGATAACGGAAAAACACCGGAAGAAATATTTTCAGAAACTTTATTGTATCTTTCAACAAAGATAAACTGAGGTAAACAATGACACCAGAACAAACAAACTTAATCGAAATAAATACAGAAAATTATCTAGAAAACAATGTAAGTAAAATTCCTGCTATAGAGCTTTTAAAAGCTATGGGGTACATTTACATTTCGCCTGAAGATTGCAGAGCACAAAGAGGAAATTCTTACGATGTAATTTTAAAAGACATATTGCGTGGACAGCTTCGTAAGCTTAACCGTTACACATATTCAGGCACTCAAAATGAATTTTCAGCCCAGAATATAGAATCAGCGATAACTGACATTGACGCTCCTCTTACAGACGGACTAATCCGTGCCAGTGAAAAAATCTACGATTCACTTATGCTTGGACGAAGTTACACAGAACTTGTTGGTGACGGAAAACCGCAGAGTTTTAATATGAAGTATGTTGACTGGGAAACGCCTTCAAATAATTTGTTTCATGTTACGCAGGAATTTTCTGCAGAAAGTTCTGATAAACTTCACACCGCACGACCTGACATTGTTCTTTTTATCAACGGAATTCCTTTTGCTGTAATTGAATGCAAGGCTCCAGAAGTTTCCGAAATGCAGGCAGTTGAACAGAATATCCGAAATCAACAGTCAGATTATATTCCGCAGTTGTACAAGTTCGCACAGATTGTTGTGGCTACAAACAAGAATAATGTAAAATACGCAACAACTGGAACTCCTAAAAAATTCTGGTCAGTCTGGAAAGAACAGAATACTGCATTTTTAGAAACGGAACTTTCACGACTTGTTCAAAACAGAGTTCCGACAGAACAGGACAAAAATATTATATCACTTTTTAACATTCAGCGTGTTATGGAATTGATAAAATATTTTGTACTGTTTGATGGTAAAATAAAAAAAATCTGCCGTTATCAGCAATATTTTGCAGTAAAAGAGATAATTAAAACTATTCAGCAGAATGACGAAAAAGGCAACCGGCAAAGCGGTGTTGTGTGGCATACTCAAGGAAGCGGAAAAAGTCTTACAATGGTAATGCTTGCAAAGTATATTCTGATGGAACTTTCAGATCCTTCAAAAAATATTCATCCGCGTGTAGTTGTTGTTACAGACCGCAAAGAATTGGATAGACAGATTTCTGATACTTTTTCGCATACAAGGCTTACTCCTGTTCAGGCGACAAGCGGCCGTATGTTGGGAGACTTAATTGATGACGGTAAAGCTGACATAATCACAAGTATTATCAATAAATTCAACACGGTGGACAAACGGGAAACGAAATGTACTTCGCGCGATATTTTTATTCTTGTTGATGAAAGTCACCGTTCAAACTATGGACTGTTGGCAACAAAAATGCGTTCTGTTTTTCCGAATGCTTGTTATATAGGTTTTACCGGAACTCCGTTGATGAAAAAAGAAAAAAATACCATGACAAAATTCGGTAAACTTATTCATAAGTATACGATTCAAGACGGTGTGGACGATAAGGCGATTGTTCCGCTTATTTATGAGGGTCGCTTTGTAGAACAGAATGTTGATGAAGAAAATATTGATTTATGGTTTGAACAGACAACAAAACGCCTTACAGATTCTCAGAAACAGGATTTGGCAAAAAAATGGAGCAGCATCCGTCGTCTAACTTCTACAGATGCACGCATAAAAAGAATCGCTCTTGATATAAATAATCACTTTATTACTGAATATAAACAAACTGGCTTCAAAGCAATGCTTGCAACAAATTACAAGCGTGATGCCGTTCGCTATCTTGAATGTTTTGAACAGTTTGGAGATTTAAAATGTGCAGTAATGATTTCTCCTCCTGATATGAGAGAAAGTGTTGATGATGCCGATGAAGGAACAGACGATAAAGTTTTAAAGTATTGGAACAAAATGATGACTCTTTACGAAAATGTAGATTCGTATGAAGAATCTGTAAAGGCAAAATTTATTGATGGAGAAATTGATATCCTTATTGTATGCAGCAAACTTTTAACCGGATTTGACGCCCCGATCTGCCAGGTACTTTATATCGATAAAGAACTCAAGGAACACGGACTTTTGCAGGCAATTGCACGCACAAACAGACTATGTGACGGAAAAGATTACGGTCTTATTGTTGACTATCGCGGACTCATAGAAAAACTTGATACGGCGATGGATATGTACAGCGGTGCCGGTCTTGAAAATTATGACAGCGGAGATTTACGGGGCGTTATTGTTGATGTAATGTCTGTTGTCACAAAATTGCAGGAATCATATCAGGCTCTCATCGGAATTTTCCAGCCGATAACAATGATTTCTGATACAGAAGCTGTTGAAGTATATCTTGCAAATGATAAACTGCGAGAACTTTTTTATCAGCGTTTATGTGCTTTTGGTAAAAACTTAAGTATAATTCTTAATTCTGTAGAAGCTTATCAGTCAATTCATAAATCAGAAATGAAAGTTTATCAGGATACATTTATAGCTTTTTCAAAAGTTCGGCGAAGTATAAAAATCCGTTACTGCGATTCAATCGACAACAGCGAATATGAACCGCTTATGCAGAATCTTTTGGATACTCATTTAAAAGTAACCGGTCTCAAACAGATTACAAGCCCTGTAAATATTATGAGTAAAGAAGATTTTGAAAAGGAACTTGAGGAACTTGGAACACTTAGGGCAAAAGCAGAGGCTATAACAAACCGCCTTACAAAATCCATAAGCGAACGTTATGATGAAAATCCTGCATTTTATGACAGTTTTTCAAAGCGTATAAAAGAAGCATTAGATGAATACAAGAACAAAGTAGTTACAGAAGCAGAATATCTTTCTAAAATGCGATCAATAATGGATGACTTTGCAAAAGGAAAAACGACTATAGTTTATCCAGAGCGAATAAAAAATAATGTACATGCGCAGGCATTTTTTGGAGTAATTTCTGCAATATTCACTTCTTTAGATAATAATCCTGTTGGTCCCGATTTTGCGGCAGAAATTTCTGAGGCTATCACAAATATCTTTGCAGAACATAATCAGGTTGACTGGAGCAATAATGTTACAATTCAAGACAGAATTGCACAGAATATTGATGATTTGTTTTATAAATATGAAAAGGAACGCGGCTTAAAACTTTCTTTTGATGTTATAGACAAAATCATTGAGAATGTAAAAATTGTTGCACTTAGAAGATTTTAGAATTTACATCTGGTAGAGAATGGAAAGTAAACTTGAAAAACGAACAGTTCAATTCAATAACTCGTTAATAAATTACACGCTCATTCGTAAGAATGTGAAGAACATCAATTTGCGTATAAAACCAGACGGCAGTATAAATGTATCTGCTCATTTTTTTGTCAGCAGTAAGCAGATTGATTCTTTTGTGCAAAGCAAAGGGGTGTTTATTCAAAAAAATCTTAACAAAATACAGAATAGACCGGCTGTGGAGAATGAAAAAAAACAATATGTGAGCGGAGAAAGTTATTTGATTTTGGGTCGTTCAGTTAGACTTAAAATTGTAAAATCAACAGAAAACAGTGCTTACAGTGACGGTGTATATTTGTTTGCAAATGTAAAGAATCCTGAAAGTTTTGCCAACAGAGAAAAAGTTGTCACATCGTTTTTAAACAATGAGTGCAATAAAGTTTTTTCAGAAATAATATCCGAACAGTTTCCCATATTCAAAAAATATGGTGTTCCTTTTCCTCAACTAAAAATTCGCAGTATGAAATCTCGTTGGGGATCCTGCAATTATAAGAAAAAAATAATCACACTGAATAAATCATTACTTTCATATCCACGAAGTTGTATTGAATATGTTTCAATGCATGAATACTGTCATTTTTTACATCATGACCATTCAAAAAAGTTTTATATGCTTTTGTCTGTTCTTATGCCGAATTGGAAAGAACGAAAAAAATTATTGGAGTACGGTAATTAAAAAAAGTATTGATTTTATATTTTTGATCAAAAAAAAATTCAGCGCAATGGAAGAAATAATTACGAAAGGCGTGAAGATGAATTTTTTGTTTGGCAATAAAAGTTTATTGCTTGGTATGTTCAAGTTTTTATTCCTATATAAATAGCTTTTAAATATTTCTATAAAAGATTTTTTATTTTGGTAAAATTAACAAAGTTAACATCGTTATCGCTTGTTCTGTCAATGCATTCTGAACCGTTAAAAATTCAGCAGACGTGTAACGAAAATATTTTTGAATTGTATTCAACTTTGAGTCGCAAAGAGCAGGAAGTTTTTCCTTTATTTGCACGCGGAATGAACACAAAAGAAGCGGCGGCTAATCTTGGCAAAGGCAACCGTAGACAATCAGCGCACATCAATTTACCAAAAACTGAACATTCACGATACACGCACCCTTGAAAATGTTGCAAAAGCGCTGGGAATTTAAGAAAAATTTGAACGGAAAATTTTCCCTCAAGGCCCATTAACCTTAAGGTAAATTACTTATTCAACAATATTTCTAATTCCCTGCAGTTCCATTTTTCTCCGAATACGTTGTAGCTTTCCGATTAATTTATTTTGCATTTTTATAACTGATTAAAATATGGCACAGTGCAAAATTTATGGACGACGTAAAAGCGGAAAAAGGGTATGTAGACCGTCCGATTAACAAAAATCTTTTTTTCTTCTATTATATAAATAATATTCTCGGTCAGTAGATTTCTAAAAAAGCACACCAGCCAATATGGAACAGAACGGCCAAAAATATTTAGTTTTGGAAACCTTGCAATTCTTCGCGAAATTCAGAAAAAGCGAATGCACCGGCCGATTCAAATAATTTTTTAAGGAATAAAATATGCAGTACACAACTACATATCAATCGCCTTTGGGAAAAATTCTTCTTGCTGCTGATGAAATCGGAATCACAGGACTTTGGTTTGAAGATCAAAAATATTTTGCATGGAAACTTGATTCAAATCATGAAGAAAAAGAAATTTCTGTTTTAAAGGAAACAAAACGCTGGCTTGATATTTATTTTTCCAGAAAAGAACCTGATTTTATTCCGCCGCTTCATATAATTGGAACAGAATTCCAAAAAGATGTTTGGAAAATTCTTCTTGAAATTCCTTATGGAAAAACAATGACTTACGGACAAATTGCAGACATAATTGCAAAAAAGCGCGGACTTAAAAAAATGTCGTCCCAGGCAGTAGGCTGCGCCGTTGGTCACAATGAAATTTCAATTATAATTCCGTGCCACCGTGTAGTCGGAACAAATGGCAGTTTAACAGGTTATGCCGGCGGAATTGACAAAAAAATATCGCTTCTGAAATTGGAAGGCGCATTCAAAAATAGTTTTTATATTCCTAAACACAGTACAACGCCATGAAAAAACATATTCTTAACGAAGACTTGATTTACGAAATTCTATCTGTTGTAGAAGAAATCCCTGAAGGAAAAGTTGCAACTTATGGACAGATTGCTCGTCTAATCGGCAGAGATAAAAATTCGCGGTTAGTGGGAAAAGTTCTTTCCATGTCTGAATTTTACGGGAACTATCCCTGTCACCGTGTTGTAAATCACTCAGGACGCCTCGTTCCCGGCTGGAAAGAACAGCGGTTTCTTCTTGAAAATGAAGGCGTCGGGTTTAAAGATGATAATCATGTTAATTTAAAGAATTTTTTATGGGACTGCTGAAAAATCGGCTTATGTTAAGAATTTCTCTGCATTTTTATAACTGATTAGAATATGGCACGGTGCAAAAATTACGGCAGACGAAATAAGAGGAATGTAGCGTGTTAAAATTCCGCTTGCCAAAAAGCCCCTGTGAAATTCTTTCTGTAAATTCCAAACATAGTAGGCTTGTGGTAAACT
>ERZ1026856.429-NODE-429-length-26994-cov-4.307510_pt1 | contig 26994 bp, 26 predicted proteins | sample MGYA00380158_ERZ1026856 | MGnify/ENA primary metagenome ERZ1026856 (study PRJEB33269, sample SAMEA4719794) | human gut metagenome | biome: human-associated habitat; feature: organic feature; material: feces | place: Cameroon | collected 2013-10 ...
GTTATGCTGCCGGACATAGACGGCTTCGAGGTCTGCCGCCGTATCCGCGCCACCGGTTCCAAGATGGGGATAATCATGCTCACGGCCAAGAGTCAGGAGATAGACAAGGTCACGGGTCTCATGACCGGCGCGGACGACTATGTTACGAAGCCCTTCTCCCCCGCCGAGCTTACCGCCCGCGTCGACGCGCTCATCCGCCGTCTCGGCATAGACGAGGAGGAAAAGACCGCCGCGGAGCTTGTCAGCGGCCCCTTCGTCCTTAACACGCGCAACCGCACCCTTGAAAAGGACGGCCAGCGCCTGAAGCTCACCCAGATAGAATACCTGCTCATGAAGCTCTTTATGGAAAATCCCGGCAAGGCCATGTCCCGCGAGGATATCCTCACCTCCGTCTGGGGCGGGGAGTTCAGCGGCGAGCTCAAGACCGTCGACGTCAACATCCGCCGTCTGCGTATAAAGATCGAGAGCGACCCCACAGAGCCCGAGTACCTCACCACGGTATGGGGCTACGGCTACAAGTGGGGATACTGATCCGGCACAAAGATTTTTTAGGAAGTAAGGATAAATGCTGAAAAACCTCAGGATGCAGCTTCTCGTGTCGGGTCTGGCCGCGCTGTGCGTGCTTCTGGCGGCAGTGTGGTTCATAACGCGCGGGCATGTGATCTGGGCGGTGGTGATGATCGTCGTCATCTGCCTGTACATCATCGGGCTGAATTTATGGTTCTCGCGCTATGTGGCCGACCCGATAAACGAGCTTACCGCCGCGGCGGAGCGCATAGCCTCCGGGAGCTACGGCACGCAGATAGAAAAAAGATCCGACAACGAGATAGGCAGTCTCACCGACGAGATAAACGACATGTCCGTCAAGGTCGCCGTGGCCGAGAAGTCGAGAACGGACTTCATCTCTCAGGTCTCGCACGAGCTTCGCACCCCGCTCACCGCCATCACCGGCTGGGCGGAGACCATCGCCTATGACCCCGCGGTCCAGGGCGACTCTCTCCGGGGCATACACATCATCTCCAAGGAGGCCGAGCGCCTCACCGGAATGGTAAAGGAGCTTCTTGAATTTACGCGCATACAGGACGGCCGCTTCAATCTCCGTATCGAGCTTATCGACATCGCGGCGGAGCTTGAGGACGCGCTTTTCACCTACGGCGAGCTTATGCGGCAGGCCGGCATGGAGATAAACTACACCGCGCCCGACGCGGAGATACCCCTTATCCCCGGCGACCCCGAGCGGCTCAAGCAGGTGTTCCTCAATCTGCTCGACAACGCCCTCAACCACGGCGGAGACGGAAAGAAGATCGACGTTTCCCTCTCCTCCGACAGCTCATACGTCCATATCGTCATCCGGGACTACGGTCACGGCATACCCAAGGCGGAGCTTCCCCATGTCAAGGAGAAGTTCTACAAGGGCAGCTCCAAGAACCGCGGCACCGGTATCGGTCTTGCCGTTTGCGACGAGATAGTCACCCGCCACGGCGGACAGCTCAACATAGAAAACGCCGGGGAGTGCGGCTGCCGGGTCACGGTGCTGCTGCCGCTCACCTCGAAGCAGGGAGAAAACAATGCCAGAAAACAGATCCTCTGATTTCCGCACCTCCATAGGCGGTCAGGCGCTTATCGAGGGCATACTCATGCGCGGCCCGAAGAAGCAGGCCATCGTCTGCCGCACGGCGGACGGCCTTGTCGAAAAGGTCGACGAGCTCAGGCTCATAAAGGACAAATACCCCATACTCGGCGTGCCGTTCATACGCGGCTGCGTCACGTTCCTCGACTCCATGGTCAAGGGCATGCAGGCGCTGACCTACTCGGCGGACCTCATCCCTGTTGAGGAGCGGGACGAGCCGGACAAGCTCGACAAATGGATCGAATCGCACTTTTCCGAGGAAAAGGCGAAGAAGCTCATCATCGGCGCGGCCGTCGTGCTGGGCGTGCTGCTGTCGCTGTTCCTGTTCATTTTCCTGCCCGCGTTCGTCGTGGGACTTTTCAAGGGGCTTTCCGGACATTACTTTGTCCGCAACATCTCCGAGGGCGTCGTGAGGATAATCATACTGCTCTGCTACATGAAGCTCTGCACGCTCTCGCCCGACGTAAAGCGCCTTTTCCGCTATCACGGCGCGGAGCATAAGACCATCTTCTGCTACGAACACGGCAAGGAGCTGACCGTCGACAACGTCCGCCCCGAGTCGCGCTTCCACCCCCGCTGCGGCACCAGCTTTCTGCTGGTCGTCGTGGTCGTGAGCATACTTGTAAACTCCGTTGTCCGCGCGGACAACACCTTTGTGCGCATGGGCTGTCATCTGCTCCTGCTGCCGATAGTGGTCGGTATCAGCTACGAGATAAACCGCTGGTGCGGCAAGCATGACAACGCGCTCTCCGCCGCGCTATCCGCGCCCGGGAAGTGGCTGCAGCGCATTACGACGAGCGAGCCTGACGACGGCATGATCGAGTGCGCCATCCGCGCCCTCCAGCTGGTCATACCCGAGGAGAGCGGCTCCGACGTCTGGGGAAGCTGAGGTGGCGGCTCCTTGAAAACATACAACGACATTTATTTTTCCGCCCGCACGGCGCTGCGGCGCTGCGGGATAGAGGCGTACAATCTTGAGGCGCGGCTCATCGTCGCCCACGCCGCCGGGAAAAGCTCTGCCGAGCTTATGCGCGATCTGCACCTTTACACCACCTCCGAGGTGGAGAGCAAGGTGCGCGAGTACATCGAGCGGCGTATCGCGGGTGAACCCGTGGCGTACATAACCGGCTCGTGGGAGTTTTACGGTCTGCCGATGATAGTCACCCCGGACGTGCTTATCCCCCGCATGGACACCGAGGTGCTGGTGAACACCGCAAAGGAGCTGCTCACCGGCTACAAGATGGACGCGAAGGTGCTGGACCTCTGCTGCGGCAGCGGCTGCATAACCTGCGCGGTGGGTCACGAAATGCCCGCGACAAAGCTTGTCGCCGTCGACATCAGCCCCAGCGCCCTTGAGATATGCCGTAAGAACATCGCGCTCAACCGGCTCTCGGCCCGCGCGATATGCATGCAGGCAGACGCTCTCAGCTCACCGCCCATGAGCATAGGCCAGTTCGATATGATAATTTCCAACCCTCCCTATATCGCAACCGCCGAGATCGACACGCTCGACAGCTCCGTGAAGGATCACGAGCCGCTCTGGGCTTTGGACGGCGGCGAGGACGGACTGAGATTTTATAAATCCATCATCAAGCACTGGAAGACCACGCTTCGCCCCTACGGCATGCTGCTCTTTGAGGTCGGCGAGGGGCAGGCCGGGGCAGTTTACGAAATGCTTCAGGCTGCGTCCTTCCGCTCCGTTTTCACACGCAAGGATACATTGGGCGTCGACCGCGTCGTGGTCGGGATCATATAAAAATAAGGAGATAACAACATGGCAGAGAAGAAAAAGGCCGTGGCGGCGGCTCCCGCCGTGAGCGACAAGAAAAAAGCGCTCGAGACCGCCATCGCGAAAATAGAAAAGGACTACGGCAAGGGTACCATCATGCGTCTCGGCGACGACATCGCGGAAAATGTCGAGGCCCTGTCCACCGGCTCTCTCTCGCTGGATATGGCGCTTGGCATAGGCGGCGTCCCCAGAGGCAGGATAGTTGAGATCTACGGACCCGAGTCCTGCGGTAAAACTACGCTGGCGCTCCATGTGGTCGCCTCCGCGCAGAAGAAGGGCGGCGACGCGGCGTATATCGACGTTGAGCATGCGCTCGAGCCTGCCTACGCCAAGGCTCTCGGCGTCGACATCAACAGTCTGCTCATCTCTCAGCCCGATACCGGCGAGCAGGCGCTGGACATTGCGGAGTCGCTCGTGCGCTCCGGCGCGGTGGACGTCGTCGTCATCGACTCCGTCGCGGCGCTCATCCCTCGCGTTGAGCTCGAGGGCGAGGTCGGCGACACCGTGGTCGGCGCTCTCGCGAGACTCATGTCTCAGGCCATGCGCAGACTGGCCGGCGCGATATCCAAGAACAACTGCACCGTCATCTTCATCAACCAGCTGCGTCAGAAGATCGGCGTCGTCTACGGCAACCCCGAGACCACGCCCGGCGGTCTCGCGCTCAAGTACTATGCCTCCGTGCGTATCGACATGCGCCGTATCGAGACTCTCAAGGTCAACGGCGAGCTGGTCGGCAACCGCACCCGCGCAAAGGTCGTGAAGAACAAGGTCGCTCCCCCCTTCCGTGAAGCGGAGTTCGATATAATGTACGGCGAGGGCATCTCCCGTGTCGGCGAGATAGTCGATCTGGGCGTAAAGCTCGACGTCATCGACAAGGCCGGCGCGTGGTACACCTGCAACGGCCAGCGTATCCAGGGCCGCGACGGCGTGAAGGAATACCTCGCCAACAACGAGGAGGTCCGCGAGCGTATCGCTCAGGAGATCTACGACAACGCATGGAAGCTCTCTCCCAGAGGCCGCAAGGAGGCAGAGAGCGCCACGGCAAAGGCCGTCAACGTCTCCGCGGACGACTTTGACGAGGGCTGATAGCATTCGATGCTCATAAAAGCGCTGAAACAGACCTCCCCGGGGCGGATAACGGTATGCCTTGAGGACGGGAGCGAGATAAGGTCGAGCCTCAACGTGGTGACGGACCTCCGCCTCTTCTCCGGTAAGGAGCTTGACGAGGAGGATATCCGCGCCCTGCGCAGTGCCTCCGGCAGATCCATCGCCCGCGACAGGGCGCTTGAGTTGATATCCCGGCGGCTAATGTCCAGAAAGGAGCTGCACGACAAGCTCGTCCAGAAGGGCGAGAGCGAGGAAAACGCCGACTACTGCGTGAGCTGGCTGAGCGAGAACGGCTTCCTCAGCGACGAGAGCTACGCCGCCGCCGTCGCGCGCCACTACGCCTCCAAGGGCTACGGCGCGGGGCGCGTCCGCACGGAGCTTTCACGGCGCGGCGTCCCGCGTGAGCTTTGGGACGAGGCTCTCGGCGCAATGCCCGAGACGGACGGAAAGCTCGACCGGCTCATATCCGCAAAGCTCAAGGACCCCGGCGACCGCGAGCAGGTCAGAAAGCTCGGCAATTCACTTTACCGCCGCGGCTACTCGTGGGAGGAGATACGCTCCGCCCTTGCGAGATACAGCGCGGAGACCGATGAGGAATACTGATCATATGATACATACTTTTGCGATGATATCTCTCGGCTGTGCCAAAAATCTGGTCAACAGCGAGCAGATGTTATATCTTTTGAGCGAGGCAGGCTACGAGCTTGTCCCCGACCCCGAGGGGGCGGAGCTTGCCATCGTCAACACCTGCGGATTTATCGACGCAGCAAAGAGTGAGGCCATCGACAACATCCTTGAAATGGCCGAGCTGAAAAAGGCCGGAAAGCTCAAGGCGCTCATCGTCACGGGCTGTCTCGCCGAGCGCTATAAGGACTCCATCCTTCAGGAGCTGCCGGAGATCGACGCAATACTCGGCGTGGGCAGCTTCGCCGACATAGTCGCCGCGGCCGACGCCGTGCTGAACGGTGCGGATTTCTCCCGCTTCGGCGACCGGAACGCCCCCATCGAGGAGATACCCCGCGTCGTATCCACCGGCCCCTCGTGGGCCTACCTCCGCATTGCCGAGGGCTGCAACAACTTCTGCGCCTTCTGCGCCATCCCGTACATCCGCGGCCGCTATCGTTCGAGAAGCATGGAAAACGTCGTAGCGGAGGCGGAGGAGCTTGCGCAGCACGGCGTAAAGGAGCTTATCGTCATCGCGCAGGACATCACCCGCTACGGCACCGACCTCTACGGCAAGCGCTCCCTCGCGGAGCTGTGCCGCAGGCTCGCCGCCATCGAGGGCATTGAGTGGATACGTCTCCACTACCTCTACCCCGATCAGTTCGACGACGAGCTTATCGAGGAGATCGCCGAAAACGACAAGATCGTCAAGTATCTTGACATCCCCATCCAGCACATCAACGACAATATACTCAAGTCCATGAACCGCCGCGGCACCGGAGAGGAGATACGCGAGCTTTTCGGCAGGCTCAAGGAGCGTATCCCCGGTCTGGTGCTTCGTACAAGTCTCATCTCCGGACTTCCCGGCGAGGGCGAGGCGGAGTTTGAGGAGCTGTGCGAGTTCCTGAAGGAGGCGCGCATACAGCGCGTGGGCGTATTCCCCTTCTCGCCCGAGGAAGGTACTCCCGCCGCGAAAATGCCCCACGTCGACTACGAGGAGGCTCAGCGCCGGGCGGACCTCATCATGGAGCTTCAGGCCCCCATCATGGACGAGTTCTGCGAGAGCTTTATCGGAAAAACCATCAGGGTCCTCTGCGAATACTACGACGAGGAGGAGCAGTGCTTCGTCGGCCGCTCCTACGCGGATTCGCCGGACATAGACGGTCAGGTGTACTTCTCGGGCATGTGCCGGGAGGGCGAAATGGCCGACGTCCTCATCACCGGGACCGAGGACGGAATACTTTTCGGAGAGCAGGTATAAAGATATGCTTAAAACTACCGCAAACAAGATAACCACGGCGCGCGTCGTCATGGTCCCCATATTTCTCATCCTTGCCTACAGCGGTCTGCGCTACGCCGCGCTCGCGGTGTACATCATCGCGTGCGCGTCCGACGCGGTGGACGGCTATATCGCCCGTCACTACGATCAGGTCTCCGACTTCGGCAAGTTCATGGACCCTCTGGCCGACAAAATGCTCGTGCTGGCGGCCATGTGCTACTTTATAGAAAACGGTCAGATGCCCGGCTGGGCCGTGGCGATAGTCCTCTTCCGCGAGTTCGCGGTCTCCGGCCTGCGCCTTATCGCGGCGGAGCAGGGCTATGTCATCGCCGCCGCGTGGTCCGGCAAGCTCAAGACCGGCTGCACGATGGTGGGACTTATCCTTATGCTTCTCATCGGCCGGCACGAGACGGTCGACACCGTCGTCACCTGCGTGATAGTCGCCACCACGGTGTTCTCCGGCGTGCATTACTTCATCGTGAATAAAGACCTGTTCAAAAGCTGAAAAGGAGAGCTGAAAATGAAGCTTTATAATTCCGCCACGCGTACCCGCGAGGAGTTCGTACCCAACCATCCCGACATAGTGAAGATGTACACCTGCGGCCCCACCGTGTACCACTTTGCACATATAGGCAACCTCCGCTCCTACATCATGGAGGATGTGCTTGAAAAGTACCTGCGCTACCTCGGCTACAACGTCAAGCGCGTCATGAACATCACCGATGTGGGCCACCTGACCTCCGACGCTGACGAGGGCGAGGACAAAATGCTCAAGGGCGCAAAGCGCGAGCATAAGTCCGTCATGGAGATCGCAAAGTTCTACACCGACGCGTTCTTTGCCGACTGCGCGAAGCTCAACATCAAGACTCCCGATGTTGTCGAACCCGCGACCAACTGCATTGACGACTACATCCGCATCATCTCCAAGCTCATGGACACCGGCTACGCCTACTTTGCCGGCGGCAATGTGTATTTTGACACCTCCAAGCTTGAGAAATACTACGTTTTCAACGACTTCAACGCCGAGGATCTCGACGTCGGCGTCCGCGAGGGCGTTGAGGAGGACACCAACAAGCGCAACAAGAACGACTTCGTTCTCTGGTTCACCAAGTCCAAATTCGAGGATCAGGCCCTCAAATGGGATTCCCCGTGGGGCGTCGGTTATCCGGGCTGGCATATCGAATGCTCCGGCATTTCCATGAAGCACCTCGGTGAGGATCTCGACATCCACTGCGGCGGCATTGACAACGCCTTCCCCCACCACACCAACGAAATTGCCCAGTCCGAGGCTTATCTCGGCCACAAATGGTGCAATTATTGGATGCATGTCCTCCACCTGAATACCACCGGCGGCAAGATGTCCAAGTCCAAGGGCGAGTTCCTCACCGTCTCCCTGCTGGAGGAAAAGGGCTACGATCCGCTGGCGTACCGCCTTTTCTGCCTGCAGAGCCACTACCGCAAGGCGCTCGTGTTCAGCTGGGAGAACCTTGATAACGCGCAGGTGACGTACAACAAGCTCATTGCCAAGATAGCCGCGCTCAAGGACGAGGGCGAGTATGACGAGGCGGCAGCCGAGGCGCTCAAGGAAAAATTCCGTGCGGCGCTCGACAACGACCTCAACACCTCCCTTGCCGTCACCGCGCTGTACGACGTGCTGAAGGCGAAGACCAACGACCACACAAAGCTTGCCGTTCTGGCCGACTTTGACCGCGTTTTGAGTCTTGACCTCATCTCCAAGGGCGAGGCGAAGCGTGAGGAGCTGAAGAAGGAGGCTGTCGCCGCGGGTCAGTTCACCATCGTCTCCGAGTCCGGCGAGTGCGACGCCGAGGTCGAGGCGAAGATACAGGCGCGTCAGGACGCGAAGAAGGCGAAGAACTTCGCCGAGGCCGACCGCATCCGCGACGAGCTGAAGGCCGCCGGCATCGAGGTCACCGACATTCCCCACGGCGCTAAGTGGAAAAGAGTTTGATCGACCGCAAAAACCGCCTGTTTCATTGCGAAACAGGCGGTTTTGATATATTCAGCTGTAATTTTACCAGCCCAACGCGGCCTTGACCTTATCGAAAAATTCGACGATGGAGGTCACGACCTTTTTGACCTTGACGGTGAAATCCACCACCTTGGTCTTTGCGTCGGAGACCTTCTGCAGCGTCTGCTGCACCTCCTCAACGCGCTGCTTGAGTCCGTCCCCGTCAAGCTTTTCGAGCGAACGGCACAGGTCGATGAGCTGCTGTATCTGCTTGTCGGTAAGAGAGACCTTGTACTGCGCCGCGATGGCGACTATCTGACTGCGTATCTCCTCGTCGCTCATGTTCTTCGTCTCGTTGAGAATGAGCTTGAGTTCGTTGACGATGGAGGTGGAGTCCATGTTTCCTATCTCCTCGGCAAGCTCGCCCGTGATGGTCAGCTCCTGCGTGCTGACGAGCTTGGCGATATCATCGAGCTTCTTGCCCGTAAGCTCCTCATAGGCCTTATAAATACCGGTAAGCGCCGCAGTACCGCTCACCTCGAAGGGCGCGGCGACGATTATGTCCGCGTCGGTGATGCCGGCGGTCGCAAGCGCCGCGATATACATCTCCGGCGTACACCATGTGATGTTGCCGGTACTGATATTCATGCCGGAGCCCGCCTCGGTCAGCTTGAGATACACGCAGGATATCGAGCGCGTGCCTATCATGGAGTCATCGACGTAGCCCTCGAGATACTGCCGCTCCTCGGCGTTCGTCACCTTTATCTCGCGGACGCTGCCGCGCGTCACGCCGAACACGGAATAGACGCTCTCCACCTGATCGTCATTAAGATCCGCGCCGATCACCGCGCAGGAATCGTAGGAGTCAGCAAATGCGGCTGCGCCCAGCGAAGCGAGCAGCAGCACCGCGAGCAGAAAAGAAATGAGCTTCTTCATATATATCATCCCTTCGGTCGTTTTTTGCCTTTTGCGGGACGCTCTCCCGCCTGTCACAGCAGATGATAGCACGACTGCGCCATAAAATAAAGTGATTTTTGTAAATCTTAATATGTTACATTTTTCTAAAAAGCATTTTCTTGACTGCGAAATGTGAAAAGTATATAATCTGACTATCCGTTGCAAGGAGGAAAATTTATGAAAGTCATAGTTGCTGAAAACTATTCCGAGCAGAGCCGGCTGGCTGCCGACGTCATCGAAAAGATAGTCCGCGAGAAGCCCGACTGCTGCCTCGGTCTTGCCACCGGCTCCAGCCCCGTCGGAATGTATCAGGAGCTTGCCCGCCGCTGCCGCGAGGAGGGGTTGGATTTCTCCCGCGTCTGCTCCGTCAATCTCGACGAGTACATAGGCCTTGAGCCGACCCACGACCAGAGCTATCGTTATTTCATGGACAGCAACCTTTTCGACCATATCAACATTGACAAGAAGAACACCTATGTCGCCAAGGGTACCGGCGACGTTGAGGCGAATATCCGTGAGTTCAACGAAGTCCTCGCAAAGAGCGACGTGGACGTGCAGGTCCTCGGCGTCGGCCCCGACGGCCACCTCGGCTTTAACGAGCCGGGCGATTTCCTCGTGGACGAGGCGCACAAGGAAGTCCTTGATGAAAGCACCATCGACGCGAACGCCCGCTTCTTCGCGAACCGCGACGAGGTCCCCCGCTACGCCGTCACCATGGGCATGGGCGGTATAATGCGCGCGAAGCGCCTTCTGCTCATCATCAGCGGCAACAAGGTCGACGCCGCGCGTCAGCTCCTCATCGAGGACAGGATAACCACCCGCTGCCCCGCGACCTTCATGAAGCTCCACAGAGACGCCACCGTCATCCTCACGAAGGAGCTGGCCGACAAGATCGGCTACACGGGCTGATATTTTAGGTTGAAAAAAGACACCGTTTTCCGCAAAGGTGCGGGAGACGGTGTCTTTTTTATTCATTAAAATCGTCTTGCGTAGCCGCATTTGCGGCAAAGCTCCTCGACTGCGAGCCGCTTTGAAAAGCCCTCTCGCATCCTTACGGCGCGCCCGCCCGAGAGAATGTCGTCAAGCTCCTCCTCAAAGAGATCCCCAAGCGCTATGTCCCCGTCATGGTCAAGGCAGCACGGCACGACCGTCCCGTCGCACAGCACGCCTATCTGGTCGCGAAGTCCGTAGCAGAATCAGCTCTCGCCCAGCTCCTCCACGCCGAGATCGGGCCAGTCAAATTTTTCGCCGGGTTCGAGGAATACCCTGTCGGCAAGGGCGAGGCTCTGCCTGCTCTGCCGCCACGGTTCAGGGAACACCGCCGAAATAAGCCTGCGTATCTCGCCGTTCAGTGAGTCCAGCCCACCCTCGTTCCAGAGCCTGAGGACGCATATTTTCCCGCGTTTCCCCGCCCGGCGGGCAAATTCCGCGCATGAGGAGATATAGCCGGCAAGCTCGCCGCCGCGGTTAGCCTCAAAGGACTGGAGCGAGATGTTTATTTTATGCACGGCCGGCGAAGCAAGCAACGTCTCCCCGGCTCTTTCAAGAAGAGTCCCGTTCGTCGTTATGATCACCTTGAAGCCCTGCTCCCCAGCTATTTCAAGCAGTTTACATAATTCAGGGTGGAGCAGCGGTTCACCCATGAGATGAAAGTACAGATATTCTGTGTGACCGCGGAGTTTGCCGGTCAGGCACCGAAACTCGTCGGTTGACATAAATCTTTTATGTCGCTTCGTTCCCGGGCAGAACGAGCAGGAAAGATTGCACACATTCGTTATTTCAAGATAGACCTTTTTCAGCATTACGTTCTCCGTGTTATGGATCAAGGCGAGGATATTTGTCCTCGCCTTGCTGTATCAATCCACTTTGACTATATTTCTGACCGTTTCCGGCGGTATTTTCACCACTTGCCTGTCATATGTGATGAGTCCGTTAAGCTCATCCTCCACATCCGAGACCTGTGTGTATATCGCCGCGGCAAGTCCCTGCTCATACGCAGGCGCTATCTGCTGCGAGTAAAGCTCCTTGAGCGCCGCCCTCAGCTTGTCCGCGTCGCCCAGTCTCTTGTAGCCGAAATCGCGGTCATTGAAGCTGTGACCGGGAACAAGGCAGTTATAACCGCCAAACTCGGTGAGTATCACGGCCCTGCCCCTGCGGTCGGGCTTGAAGACATAGGGTCTGAAATAAACGTGAAGGCTCTTCGTTTCGCCGATCCCCTGATCGTGCCACCCGGAGGCGTGGTCTACGGTGCGGCTCGTGTCGATCTCGTGTATCACGCCGACTGCCCGCGCCGCGTCGAACTGTCCCCAGCCCTCGTTGAACGGCACCCACATGGCGATACATGGGCAATTATACAGGTGCTGTACCATCGCGCGCAGCTCCGTCATGAACTCACCGCGTCCGGCCTTGCTTTCGCGGCCGAAGAGGAGGTAGGCGCTGTCCTTGAGGTGGATATCCGTCACCAGCGGCGCGGAGACGACGACCGGGTCATAGCGTCCGCCGCCGCAGGGCATATCCTGCCACACGAGCATGCCGAGCCTGTCGCAGTGATAATACCAGCGTAGCGGCTCGACCTTGATGTGCTTGCGCAGGACGTTGAAGCCCATGGCTTTGGCGGTCTCGATATCGAATATCATGGCCTCGTCCGTCGGGGCGGTGTACAGCCCGTCCGGCCAGTAGCCCTGATCAAGCAGTCCGTTGTGGAAGTACGGCCTGCCGTTGAGGAAAAGGCGGGGCTTCCCGCTCCTGTCCTTCTCGACCGAGAACTTGCGCATGGCAAAATAGCTCTCCACGCTGTCCTCGCCGCAGCTGACGGTGAAGTCGTAGAGCTTCGGGTTCTCGGGACTCCACGGCTCGAAATCCGGCACGGGGATACGCGCGGGAAGCCGGTACTCTCCGCCGCCGAAATGTGCGTATGCCGCCTCGTTTCCAACAGTTTCCGCACTGATATCCACACAGCCGCTGTCGAAATCGGGCGAAATGTGCAGATTTTTGACGTAATTTTCGGGTACGGCCTCTATCCACACGCTCTGCCAGATGCCGCTCTGGGGAGTGTACCAGATACCGCCGCGCGCCGACTTCTGCTTCCCGCGGGTATGGTAGCCGCGGTCGCTCTCGTCCGTCACGCGGACAACGATCTCCATGCGGCCGTCCCTGACCGCCCGGGTCACGTCCCCTTCAAAGGGCAGATAGCCGCCGACATGCTCCATGACCTTCAGGCCGTTTACCCAGACGTCTGCCGTCTGGTCCACGGCGCCGAAGTGAAGCAGCACACGTCTCTCCGAGAAGCGATTCGGCAGGGATATCTCCCTGCGGTACCACAGAAACTCGCCCTTATGCAGCGTGCGCCCCACGCCGGAAAGCTCCGTCTCCGGCGAGAACGGCACGGTGATGGTCCCGTCGTATTCGGCCGGGAAGCTGCCGCCGGCGCTGATGGCATATTCCCACGGTCCGTTCAGGCTGAGCCAGTTCCCGCGCACCATCTGGGGCCGGGGATATTCCGGGAGCGGCGCAAGCCGGTCAACGCTGTCTGTCCACGGTGTTTTCATATTTTCCGCCTCGGCTCAGAACATGCCGGGGAAGCCGGGAATACCGCCCTGAAGCTTCGCCATGGACTGGCTGGTCTTGTCGTCGGCCGCCTTGAGCGCGCCGTTGACCGCGGCAAGGATGAGATCCTGCAGCATTTCGACGTCCTCGGGGTCCACGACCTCGGGGTCGATGGTAATGGACTCGAACTGTCTCGTGCCTGCGACCACGGCCTTGACCGCGCCGCCGCCCGCCGTAAACTCAAACTTGGAAGACTCAAGCTCCTCCTGCATTTTCAGGAAATCCTGCTGCATTTTCTGAGCCTGCTTCATCATGTTCATCTGGTTCCCGCCGGGAAATCCACCGCGAAATCCGCCTTTTGCCATAGTTTTATTCCTCCAAATATCTATATAAATTTTACTTCCTTGAACTGCTTGAGGTCATCGAGACTGCGCACACCGCCGTCAGCGCGGCGAAGCTCCGAGACAAGGACCCTTATCTCCCGTCCGGCAATGCCGCTTGCCGCCTCGGCTATCTTCTGGATGATCGGCTGGCGGCTGAGCCGCCCGTACACGAAGCCCGGCTCCGCCTCAAGGCGGAGAACATCACCCTCGAAGTGCGCCCAAACCTTTCTCTCGTCAGCCATCAGGAGCCGGCTGTCCGGCGGCAGTGACGGCGCGGCGGCGTTCAGGACGTCGGTCCAGCTCACGCTCTCTTTCCTTAAAGTCTCTGCCTCGGCAGATTCGTCCGCCTCATCGTCCGGCACGGCAGCCGGCAGGCCGGCAGGCTCGTCCGCCTGCGGCTCCGCGTTATGCTCGCCGCCGTCCGGTGCGGAGTATCTGGTCTCCGCGTCCCCCGCCGGCGCAGGCTCGTCCTCATCCGGGACTCCTTCGTCCGGCACTTCATCCGCCGCGCGGACATACCGCGCCGGGACGCCTGTCTTCATCTGCTCCTCAAGACGCGAGACTCTTGCCTTGAGCGCCGGGACGCTGTCCCCCGCCGTATCGTCGCAGAGGGACACAAGGCACAGCTCGGCCGCAGTCTTGGGGTTTTTGACGTCCTTGAGCGCCGCCATGTGCGTCTGAAGCGTACTCATGGCCGAGAGCAGCTCCTCCGTGGTCATGCGCGCGGCAAAGTCCCTGAGCGCAGCGGCGTCATAGCCGCCGGAGATAAGCTCGAGCGCGGCCTTTGGCGCGGCATGTATCATGAGTATATCGCGCAGGAGCGCGCTAAGCTCCGTCAGCAGCGAGGCGGGATCCTTCCCATCCATCCACATTCCGTTGAAGAGCTTGAGGACCCCCGCCATGTCATGCGCGAGGATACCGTCGAGCAGCTGTGCGACTCTGCGGTTCCCGGCAAGCCCCATCGCGGAGTACACCGCTTCGGTATCTATCCTGTCAGCCGCAGAACACTGGTCAAGAAGGCTCAGCGCGTCGCGCACACCGCCGTCGGCAAGCCGCGCGATAAGCTCTGCCGCGTCGCGGGTCATGTCAAAATGCTCCTGCCGGGCCACATATTGAAGATGGTCCGCGAGGGTCGCGCTGTCAATGCGCTTGAAGCTGTGGCGCTGGCAGCGGGAAAGTATGGTCGCGGGGACCTTCTGCAGCTCGGTAGTCGCGAGGATGAACATCAAATGCTCCGGCGGCTCCTCTAAAATTTTCAGCAGCGCGTTGAACGCCGGGGTCGATAGCATGTGGACCTCGTCGATGATGTAGACGCGTTTCCTGACGGACGCGGGGGAAAACACCGCCTCGTCCCGCAGCGCGCGGACGTTGTCGACGCCGTTGTTGGAGGCCGCGTCCAGCTCCACCACGTCCAGCACGGAGCCGTCCAGTATCCCGCGGCAGGCGGCGCACTCGCCGCAGGGGTTGCCGTCCACGGGATGTTCACAGTTCACCGCCCGCGCGAGGATACGCGCGCAGGTGGTCTTGCCGGTGCCTCTGGTGCCGATGAAAATATAGGCGTGAGAGAGCCGCCCGGTCCTGACCTGGTTTTTCAGGGTCTCGGTTATATGCTTCTGACCGATGACCTGATCGAAGGTCTGCGGGCGCCATTTGCGGTACAGAGCCTGATACATCTGCGGCACCTCCTATAAAAAATCGTGGCCCATGACAAGACTGCACACCCTGATCCGAATAGTGCGCTATGCCCGTTACGCCGGCAGCCGGCTCAGACCCGGCAGCCTCACGGCACACGAAAAGCACCGCTTAATGCTGCTCGGTTCCCCGCCTGACATGGTTCACAGGTTTCCGTTGCGCGAGACCGAATCTTCAACGCTGCTTACCGGGGTCAGACGACACAGAACATATCCTCGTCCGGGAATTCGTCCCTGCTATAGCGGATTGCAGGTTACAGGGCACCGCTGGCTCCCCGACTAGTGCAGCCTTGTCAAAAGCCACGACGTTACTATACTACATATTTTTTATTTTATCAATATTTTTTCTTTACAAAACGAAAATTTGTGTTATAATGATTGAGCTGTGTATGGGGGCGTAGCTCAGTTGGGAGAGCGTACGGTTCGCATCCGTAAGGTCAAGGGTTCGAATCCCTCCGTCTCCACCACAAGTCCACCGTGATTTTGATAGAATTACGGTGGGCTTTTTCTTGCATAGAATATTTCTATATGATACACTATCAACAACCCAAGATTTGGAGGTGGAGATATGACTGCTGCAAACTTGACCGCAATAATAATCAACTTTGCACTTATGATACTCTGTGGTTTCATAAGTGTCCGACAGTTTGCTGAAAAAGGATTCCTGTTTAATAATTCATACCTGTTTGCTTCTAAGGAGGAGCGCGCAGATATGAACAAAAAGCCCTATTACAGGCAATCTGCCGTCGTGTTTTGTTTACTTAGTGCAGTGTTCTGCGTGGGTGGTTTATCTGTGGTGTTCCAGATTGAAAAATTGCTGCTTCTTGAAATTCCCTTGGTTGTAGGAACCGTAATATATGCAGCTGCCTCGTCAGTAAAAATCGAGAAAATAACCAAGAGATAGTTCCCAAGGGGTGATGATCGGCAGGGTAACGGAATATAAACAACTCTGTCTCTTTGAGCAGTTTATGAGAATCTCGTTCTTATCCACTTCGCCGCAAGCCTTTCGCTCCCGGCGATTTTTTCGTTTTCCATCAAACGAATACCGAATACGCATGGCAGGCATCGTAAGTGATGCCTGCCTTTATCATTCGGCCTTGACAAACGCGCGGAAGTCGGGTATCATGCAAGATGATAATTAAAATATTTTAACTAAAATGTTTTAAGCAAGTTTTGTATTAAAGAAAGGGGCTGCCTGCAATGGATATCTTTACAAAATGCGAGAATTTCACTTTAGCCAGAGATTACCGGGAGAAGGGCATATACCCGTATTTCCACGCGCTTGAATCCAGACAGGACGTTGAGGTCGTCATGGAGGGCAAGCGGCGCATAATGCTCGGCTCGAACAACTACCTCGGACTGACCACACAGCCGGAGGTCGTGGAGGCCGGGATACGCGCGTTTGAAAAATACGGTACGGGCTGCTCCGGCTCCCGCTTCCTGAACGGCACTCTGGAAATGCACCTCGAGCTTGAGGCCGAGCTGGCGGAGTTCGTACACAAGGACGGCGCGGTCACTTTTTCCACCGGCTTCCAGTCGAATCTCGGCATAATCAGTGCGATCGTCGGCAGGAACGACTATGTCATATGCGACCGCGAGAACCACGCAAGCATATACGACGGCTGCAAGCTCTCCTACGGAAAAATGCTGCGCTATAAGCATGCGGATATGGCCGATCTCGAAGCGCAGCTCCAGCGCGTGCCGGAGCAGAGCGGCATACTGATCGTGACGGACGGTGTGTTCTCCATGGGCGGCGACATCGCAAAGCTTCCCGAGATCGTCGCTCTTGCCAAAAAGTACGGCGCGCGGGTGATGGTGGACGACGCGCACGGGCTTGGCGTTATCGGACAGGGCGGCCGCGGCACCGCGAGCTATTTCGGTCTTGACGATGAGGTCGATATAATAATGGGGACCTTTTCAAAATCCCTTGCGAGTCTCGGCGGATATATGGCCGCCAGCGAGACCGTGTGCGACTATGTGCGTCACAATTCAAGGCCTTTCATTTTCTCCGCCTCCATCCCGCCGAGTGCCTGCGCGGTCGCCTTGGCGGCGCTGCGCTGGCTGAAGGCACATCCCGAGCTGCCTGAGCGGCTGCTGAGTCTATCGGGCTACGCGAGGGCGGGGCTTAAAAAGCGCGGCCTGAGTATCCGAGAATCTCTCACGCCCATCATACCGATATATACATATCAGGCGGAAAACACGCTCATAAAATCAAAGGAGCTGTACGACGCCGGCGTATATGTGAACCCCGTGCTTCCCCCGGCGACGGAGCCGACTGAGTGCCTGCTGCGGACGAGCTATATGGCGACGCACACCGAAGCGCTGCTTGACGAGGCGATGGATATAATAAGGGAGGTCCTTTGCGATGGAAAATAAAATAGCAGTCGTCACGGGCGGAAGCGGCGGAATAGGGCGCTGCACCGCCGCGGCGCTCAAGGACGCCGGCTGCACGGTGTACGAGCTGTCACGCCGTGATGTCGTGGCGGAAGGTATCGTACACATTACGGCCGATGTGACGGACGAGCGCCAGGTAAGGGCGGCCGTAGAAAGCATCATCTCCCGGGAGGGCCGGATAGACATTTTGGTAAACAATGCGGGCTTCGGCATATCCGGCGCCGCGGAGCTGACCGACAGCCGCGACTCTCACGCGCAGCTGGAGCTGAACCTTTTCGGAATGGACAATGTCACGCGCGCGGTGCTGCCGTTCATGCGAAGGCAGGGCGGCGGGAGGATAGTGTGCATGAGCTCCATCGCCGGGATCATCCCTATCCCCTTTCAGCTGTGGTACTCCGTGAGCAAGTCGGCGGTGATCTCATACGTCCTTGCCCTGCAGAATGAGGTGCGCCCGTTCAATATAAGGGTCTGCGCAATCATGCCGGGCGATATAGCCTCCGGCTTTACCGACGCGCGCCGCAAGTCCGCCGCGGGCGACGACGTATACGCCGGACGCATAGCGCGCTCAGTCGCCGTGATGGAGCATGACGAGCGCACAGGCATGACGCCGGAATACGCGGGAAAATTCGTGGCGAAATACGCGCTTAAGCGGAACAGCCGGCCGCTTGTCGCGATGGGACTGTCCTATAAGGGCGCGGCGCTGATCGCGAAGCTGCTGCCGCGGCGCTTTTCAAACTGGATAGTTGGAAAAATATACGCGAAGTGACGCGTTGCCGGCTCTGTCTGCCGTGCCGCAATGTCCGCCGTGACCCCGGTATGGTCACGGCGGACATTGCGGCACGGCAACTCAACGCCGGCAAAGGACAGGCATCGGAGGGTGACGCGATGAGCAAATACGACGCGCTCTGGGCATACATACGCGACGGCGGCGAGGAGCAGCTGACGCTGAGCTTCGGCGATATAGGCCGTATCGCGGAGGTCCCGCTCGACCACTCCTTCCTGACATACAAGCGTGAGCTGGCCGCGTTCGGCTACGAGGTCGGGAAAATATCAATGAAGGCGCAAACCGTCACCTTCAAAAGGATCGAAGAAAAATGAGCTTGCGCAGGTCGATATTGATTTTTGCGGCGCTGCTGTGTATCTCCGTGGCGGCGCTGCTCTCCGGCTGCCACACCGGCGTGCCGGCGGAAACGGCCGATCATCTGATCGGAGAGGAATACCCCGACGCCGGCAAGTACCGAACAGGCACTTTCACATACTCTGCGGACGAGGTAAAGGCCGTCGAGGTCTACTGGCGCTCCGGCGAGGTGGATATCCGCGAGTCGGACGGCGCCTCTCTTCGCGTCACGGAGAGCGGCGAGCTGCCAGAGGAGAGTGCCATGCACTATTTTCTGGATGGGGACGTACTGAGGATACGCTTCTGCGCGTCCGGCGCGAATATCCGTGTAAAGCCCTCGGACAAGCGCCTGAGTCTTGAGATACCGAAGGGCATAGAGCTTTCCGTTCATACGACCGCGGCGTCCATCACGGCGGCTTCGCTGGAGCAGAGGAGCATTCTCTTCGCGTCAATGTCTGGCCGGACAGAGCTTGGCGCGGTGACGGCGGACAGCGTCGACCTCAGCGCAAGCTCCGGTTCCGTCTGCGCGGACGGCGTTATGTCGCAGTCGCTCAAATGCAGCACATCCTCCGGCTCCGTCGAGCTTGGAGCGGAGCTTTATTGCGGCGAAGGCGAAAGCATTCAGTCCGAACATTGTTGACATTATTTTGAAAAACAGTATAATTAGTCCTGCGGTATTTCCGGGCGCTTAATGACCGTCCGGTCATGCGCTTCCGCTCTGCAGCGCAGGCATGCCGCCATATACTGCTCGAAAAAGGGGTCAACGATATGCCGCTGAAAAACCGCTTTCGTGAAGACGTATTCCCGTTCATATCCGCGCTCATTTTTGGTCTTGCGGCGCATATGTACATGCTGACCAACAAGCTCCCTGTCGACGACGACATCTGCTTCTTTTTCAGCAAGGGCGCTACGGTGCGCTCCGGCAGGTACACTCTCGAGCTGCTGCGCCTTTTAATGCCGGACGTGTCCATGCCCTGGATATACGGTTTGATGGCTCTGCTTTTTATTTCTGCGGCCGTATGTCTGACGGTCAGGCTCTTCTCAGTCAAAAGCAGTATTCTTAAGCTCATGATAGCCGGTCTTTTCATAACGTTCCCTGCGGAGACCGGGACTATTTCCTACATGTTCACCTGCGCTCCTTACGCGTTGGCGCTTCTGATGGCGATCGGGTCGGTATATATTTTTCGCGAATGCATAGGCAAGCTGCGCTGGTTCATCTGTATATTGCTGCTTATACTCTCCTGCGGGATATATCAGGGCTATTTTGCCTTTGCCGCAAGCTTCTGCGTGCTTCTGCTGATAAAAGACCTGATCTCCGGCGAAAAAAAGCCCTCCGCTGTTTTCAAAGACGCAGTAGTAATGCTCTCTTTGCTTCTCGTTTCAGCCGGCATTTACGGTCTGAGCGTTGTGCTTGTCGGGAAGCTTTCCGCTGTTCCCGTGCTGGACGTCGTAAACAAGGAACAGGGGCTGCTGACGCGCATCGGCGTGGCCTACTCTGCGTATATGCACACTTTTTTCAGCGGATACTTTGCCTATGTCAATACGCCTTTTTCACGCGTCCTCCATCTGCTTCTTGCCGCGCTGACAGCCGCAGGGCTTATCTCATTTGCTGTTCGCTGCCGTGATATGCGCCGCGTCGGCCTGCTTGCGCTCTGCGTCGTTCTTCTGCCGCTGGCTTCATACTGCCTTTATTTGTTAGCAGACAACAGCTATATCCACTCTCTTGCGCTGTATCCGTTTGCCTCTGTATACATTCTTTTTGCGATAGTGATAGAAAATTGTCTCAAGGATAGTCGAAAAGTGTGGAGGAATGTCGCTGCCGCCGCTATGGCCCTCATAATTTTCACAAATATTTATTTTGCAAATTCCTTTTATCTGAGGAGCCAGCTCCAATACGAAAACCGCAAGGCGTTTTACACCACTATGCTCACCAGAGTAATGCAGACCGAGGGCTTTAGCGCCGGCAGTAAGCTTGCTATCATCGGGAACGTGAGCTCTCTTGAGTACGATCACGACGGGAGCTTCGATTTTTCGAGCTTTCAGCTGCCCGGCAGCAACATCACGAGTCTCACCCACGCTGAAGATATCATCAGCATTTATCTCGGCTGCGATATCCCGTTTGCCGACGAGAAGGAATGCGCCGCACTTGCCGAAACCGAAGAAGTCAGTGACATGCCGTGTTACCCGTACTACGGCTCGGTAAGATCGGTCGGGCAGTATATCATAGTAAAATTTGAATAGTGTTATCTTTGCTTAAAAAAACGGAAGCACACATAAACTCTGTGTGCTTCCGCTTTTTTATTTTCTTTTTTCAGCCCTTGACCGCGCCGCTGGTCATGCCGCTGATTATCTGCTCCTGGAAGATGACGTAGCCGAGTATGGACGGCACGATGGAGATGACTATAGCGGCGTACATTGAAACGTAGTCCGTTGAAAACTGGTTGGTAAAATACCTGATACCGACCTGGATGGTCCTGAGCTTATCGGAGGACACGATGAGGTTCGCAAACACGAACTCGTTCCAGCAGGTCAGAAATTCAAAGGTCGCCGCAGTGACTATGCCCGTTCTCGCAAGTGGCAGAACGACATGGAAGAACCTGCCGAAAAAGCCGCAGCCGTCGATATACGCCGCCTCCTCGATCTCAAGGGGGATGGAGTCCATAAGCCCGCGGATTATGACCGTGGACATGGGTATGCCGATGGCGGTGTAGAGCAGGATCATGCCGCCGTAGGTGTTATACAGGCCCAGCTTGTTGATGATGACGAAGTACGGCACCATCAGCGCGTTGAGCGGCACGAGTATGCCAACTGTGAAGAGCAGGAAAAGGTTTTCGCGGCCCTTGAAGCGGAACCTCGAAATGCAGTAGCCCGCCATGCTGGCGACCACGGCGTTGACGACCGTGGCGCAGACGCCGACGATAACGGAGTTGAGCATCATCCGCCCGAGGCCCGCGACGGTGAGCGCGTTTATATAGTTCTTTATCTGCCAGACCTCCGGCAGCGCGAAGGCCGGGCCGGTGAGAAACTCAAAATTCGTCTTGAACGAGGCGAGTATCAGCCAGATCAGCGGAAAGAGCGTATACGCCGCGAAGAAGATTATCAGGAACCAGCGGAGGATATCAATGAGCGTCTGCTTGAGAGTGCGGGTCTTTATCTTTGACTCCATCAGTTCGCCGCCCCCTTTCTGCGCTCGTTGAAGAGCTTGCGTATACAGACGATAAAGAGCGCGCCGATGATGATGAGTATCACGGCGGAGGCCGCTGCCATGCCGTAGTTGGAGTCCTGAAGCTTCTTGTAGAGATAGAGGACTATGGTGGAGGTGCGGTTCGCGGGGCCGCCGTTCGTGAGCATATAGACCTGCTCAAACTGGCGCAGTCCCATGACGGAGGCCAGAGTGACGCAGGTGAGGAGCGAGGAATTTTTGATCAGCGGGATGGTTATATGTATCGCCTGCTGGAGGTCCGTCGCGCCGTCGATGGTCGCGGCCTCGTAATATGTATCGTCAATGGTCGTGATGTCCGCCATCATGATCACCATGTAGTAGCCGATGTAAAACACCCAGTATATGAGACACGCCGGGAACGCGGTCTTTATCCCCCCCAGCCAGTCGCATGCGAGGCTGCCCATGCCGAGCGACGTGAGCATATTGTTCAGCAGACCGGTCTCCGCGTTATACACCGCGCGCCACAGCGTGGCCAGCGCGATACCCGAAATGACCTGCGGGAAGAAATAGACCGTGCGGAAGAATTTCCAGCCCTTGGGCTTGCGGGAGAGGATTATCGCCATGAGCATGGCGAGAGGCACCTGAATGCACGCCGCAACGGCCGCCCAGATGATATTGTTCGTAATGGACCTTACGAACGCCTTGTCCTTCAAAAGCTTGGTGAAGTTCGATATTCCCCGGAAAACCGGTTCGGATATGCCGTCCCACTTCAGGAAGCTCACCACGCACACATAAATGACCGGCAGCACGAAGAACAGCACCACCAGAAATACCGCGGGCGCGAGAAAAGCGACCAGAGGCCCCTTGTCTTTGTTTGTAAGTTTCAAGCGCTTACCTCCTCGCGGGGAAAATAATAATGAAAACAAGGGCGCGGTGTATTTTGCCGCGCCCTATGAAGGTTTAGTGGAGTTTACTCCGCGTTGTCGATAGCGGTCTGGAGCTGGTCGACAAAGCCCTGAGCGTCGATCTCACCGAGAGCGAGAGCGGAGACTGCCGCGGGGAACTCGGTGGAGAAGGCGGTGGGGAAGGTGCCGTTGACATGCAGGGTGGTGAAGGTCGCGTCGCTCGCGATCTTGGCGAACTTCTGCGCGATGACGGTGGTGTCGGGGGACGCCTCGTACTTCACGAAGAACATTGCGCCGGAGTCAAGGGACCACTCGGAAATGCGCTGAGGATCGGAGATGTACTTGATGAATTTGACGACTGCGGCTTCCTTGGCGGGGTCGCTCTGCTTTGCGCAGGCGAGAGCGCCCTGGATAGCTGTGACAACGCCGCCTTCGCCCTTGCCGCCCTCAAAGACGGGGTTCGCGGCAACGTCGCAGACGTCGGCGAGGAGAACGCCGTCAACAGCATTGTCCTCTTTGTAGAGGTTCTTTATCCACCAGGGGCCGTTGAGGTAAACGGCGGTGGAGCGGTCGATGAAGTGGCCGTTGACGTCGCCCGCGCCCGCGGAGACCGCGCCGTCAAAGGTGTAGCTGTACATCTCCTTGAGTATCTCGGCAGCCTGAACGAAAGCGGGGTCGGAGAGGCCGTTCTCGAAGGCTTCCTTGCCGCCGATGGCCTGAACGATCAGAGAGTACCAGAGCATGGAGGACCAGCCGTTTTCGCCGGCCATCTGGCCCATTGCGTTGTAGCCCTTGGACTTGATGGTCTTGAACATATCGAGCATTTCTGCGTAGGTGGAGGGGAAGGTCTCGTAGCCGCACTCGGCAAGGATCTCAGTGTTGTACACGAGGGGGAATATCGCAGACTCGAAGGGGAGGATGCAGGTCTGGCCGTCGATGGTGTAGGGATCTGCAAAGCCCTCGGCGAAGTCCTTGCCCCAGCCGTCGGCGAGGTAGGGCGCGAAGTCCATGAACTTGCCGGAGGCGGTGTAGGCCTGAACGTCGTAGGTACCGTCAAGAATGCAGACGTCGGGGACATCGCCGGTGGTCACGAGGGTACGGATCTTGTCGCGGTATGCCTGATAGTCGGTCTGCTCCTCGACAACGACCTTGATGGAGCCGGCGTTCTCGGCATTGAAGTCCTCGACCATCTTCGCCATGTAGTTCGCCTTGGAGTCGGTGCCGACCCAAATGCTGGGGAAGTTGATGACGATCTCTTCTGCGGGAGCCTCGGCAGGCTGCTCAGCCGGAGCCTCGGCGGGGGTCTCTGCGGGAGTCTCGGCGGGCTTTGCGCCGCATGCGCACAGAGACAGGACCATGAGCAGTGCGAGAGTGAGTGCAATGAACTTTTTCATTTCCATTCTCCTTTTTGATTTGCTTTTAATTAACGTTGTTAATTAATTCCTTGTAAAAAACGGCCGTGACGGCCCATACATGAATTATATATGACCGGCCCGTCTTTTGTAAAGTCTTTTATTATTGGCAGAATGTAAGATTTATCCCATGATTTTTTGTTGAATTGTCACAAGCGGCGTTACTGTTTTAACAGACGCGCAATGATTAAAAGAGGAAATCAATCATGTCGAAAGTGCGAATTTCCCGGAAATCTCCCTGAAAAGCTCCGCGTACATCGACTCCGCGCGGTAAAATACCGGCGGCTCCCCCATGGGCGCGCCGACGGTGTGGCTGCCGCGCTCGAACGTCTCCCCGCTCCAGAGATGTACCCACTCCCCTGCCGGGAGCCAGACCCTGCGCGTGAGCGCTCCCTGCTCCACCACGGGACATACGACCATATCCCCGCCGAGCATGTAGCTGTACAGCTCACGTTTATACGCCTCGGCGCACTCCGGCTCCGCCATGAAGAGCGGGCGCATGACGGGCATGCCCTCCTTGGCATTCTCGCGGACGCACTCGCGCAGATACGGCAGGAGCGCCGTGTGCATGCGCGTCAGACGCGCCGCGTCCCGTATCATCTCGTCGTCGGAGTATATCTGTATGTTGGAGTCCGGGCGGTTGCCCTCGTGGGTGCGCATTACGGGAGTGAAGCAGGCAAATTCGAGCCAGCGGAGCATAAGCTCCCTGTCTCTTTTCAGGTGGAAGAGCGTGGTATAGCCCCCCGCGTCGCAGGTATGGAGGCCGTACCCGCTCATGCCGAGAGAGAGCGCCGCGGTGATGACCGAGGGGAGACCGTCGTCCTCAGACCAGTCCACGCACTGATCGCCCGCCCAGACGAGCGTCGCGTATTTCTGGCTGCCGGCGGCGCCCGCGCGCATGAAGAACACGCATTCGCCCAGAAGCCCCGCCTCCTCCACGGCCTCGCGGTTGCACCTCGCCCACAGCTCGGGCCATCTGTTGTGGGCGGTCAGGCCGCTCTCGCCGTCGGCGCACACCGCGTCGGCGGGCAGATATTCGCCGAAATCCGCCATCCAGCCCCGGAAGCCGAGGCCTATGAGATTGGTCTTTATGACGTTTTTGTACCACTCGAACGCGGCGTCCGAGGTGAGGTCGACCACGCCGCAGTCATACTCGCCGAAGTCAAAGAGATAATCCGAGCCGTCGGGTCGCTTGACGAAGTAGCCATGCTCCTTCGCCTCCGCGAACAGCACTCCGCCCTCGACAAGATAGGGATTGATGTACCCCATCCAGCGGCACGCCTCGTCGGCGGCTATCACACCGTCCAGTCCGGGATACATTTCGCGGTTCCAGCGCCAGTCCCATTGCAGGCGCTTGCCGAAAGAGGTGACGCGTTTCCCCTCCCAGTCCTGTATCCAGACGGCCGAGACGTCCATGCCGCCCGAGACGCACCTGTCGCGCAGCTCGAGCGCACGCCGCGTGCCGCCCTGAACCCCGAGCCACAGCCCCTTCATCGCCCACTCGGGAAGAGTCGGCTGGCGGCCGAGAAGCCCGGTGAGCTTACGGAGAAGCTCACTGTAATCCCTCCCGTCGCCGAGGACAAGGGAGAAGGCGCTGCTCCACAGCGTCAGCTCGTGATAGTCCTCCTCGCGTAGGTCCAGCTCGGAATACTCATAATTCCGGAGATGGGCAAAGTAGCCCCTCGACGACACGAGGGTCGGCTGAGGGAAAAACGTGGTGTGGTAGTCCCCTCCCCCGCCGTCGGAGCAGTCGGCAAGGCGCGTGACCTCCGTGAGCTTGTTGCGCCCGACGCCCTGCTCGCGCGTCCAGATGGGAAAGAGCCGTCCCCTCAGGTCGAGCGCGGAGAACTGCTCCCCGCCGCCCGTGACATGCTCCCCCGGCTCCGCCTCAAGGCGTATCCACAGCCGCGAAAAGCCGTCCGCGGCCGCGCCCGTGAGGTACAGCAGGCCGCCGCGCTCAGACACGTCCACGGTATATTTTTCTGTGCCGCCGGGTATGGCGAATATGAGCTTTTCCCCGTCAAAAGTCTCAAATCGCAGGGGGAGCCGCCTCTCAAGACGGTCCTCAACGGTGAAATTTCCCCGGTACATGGTTATTCTTTCTCTGCCGCTGCCGAGAAAGAGCGCGGGATGCGCGTTGCTGTGGCGCAGGATGAGCTTTTCGCCCGCGCGCAGCTCAAAGCCGTTTTCGGTCTGTCTTATTTCAAACATAGCGTGACCCTCTCATTCATTATACCATTTATCCTCGTTGTTGTCCTCTGAGTTTTTCGCGGCCTCGCGCAGCGCGCCCTCGGCGCTGTAGGACATGATGAGACAGCAAAGCCCCGGCATTAGCGGGATGAGCAGCGGTATGAGCCAGCCCGCCAGCACGAACGCTCCCAGCTCCATCGTCATCAGCGCGGTCCTGCCGAAATGTCTGAGCATTAGGAAGCACGCGCATTTGAACGTCCCCTTCACCGTGTTTTCAAAGCGGGAGATGAACGGGAACATCCACACCGAGAGGAACACCGCCGGCAGCAGCATTATCCGGCTCAGGTACCTCTGCACCGGCCCGAGCGCGTCGCCCATGCGGTCCGCGGCATAGACGTTCGCCGCGCCGAGGAGGACGTACGCGAGGATGATGAGCCATTCGGCGAGGGATATCCTGAAATTCGCGCGAAACGCCCCGAAAAAGGTCGAGGCTACATGGCCGCGCTCGTGCCGGACGGATTTGACTGTGGTGTAGTACAGCGCGGCGGAGGCCGGGCCGACGGTGATAACGGGTATGGAGCAGAGGCACCACAGCAGCCCCGCAAATATCACGTCGATGGCGGCTGAGAGCGCGCTGCCGACGGCGGTATCTTCAAATTGCTTTCGCATTGCGTTTATCCTCGCTCAGACCGTTCGTCCGGTCTCAGTATCTGTATATTTCGAAGCCCAGCATGCGCGCGAGGCACTCGAGCTCCCCGGCGTGTCTGCCCTTCATGACGACAAAATGCGGCTCGAAGCC
>ERZ1026856.430-NODE-430-length-26966-cov-8.152168_pt1 | contig 26966 bp, 28 predicted proteins | sample MGYA00380158_ERZ1026856 | MGnify/ENA primary metagenome ERZ1026856 (study PRJEB33269, sample SAMEA4719794) | human gut metagenome | biome: human-associated habitat; feature: organic feature; material: feces | place: Cameroon | collected 2013-10 ...
TAAGAGACAGCTATGGCCTTGCAATTTTTCACATAATTTTATTTCCAGCTAATTTGTTAGGGCTTGGTACTAGGAATTTTTGTGTGGCTATGGTAAAATATAATTGATTTTTAATTCACAAGGTTATATTGTTGATATTCTACGAAGGGAAAGTGATTAAAACATGAAGGTATCTATCATTATGGGCAGCGACTCCGACTGGCCTATTCTGAAGCCTGCTTATGAACTTTTAAAGAAATTCGACATTGAGGCAGAGGTTATTGTAGCTTCCGCTCATCGCACTCCTGCCAGAGTAAAGGAAATCGTTACCACTGCTCCTGAGCGTGGTGTATGCGCCTTTATTTCTGCTGCTGGGGCAGCTGCCCATCTGGGAGGCGTTATTGCCAGCTACACAACTCTGCCTGTTATAGGTGTACCTATTAATGCAACCGCACTCAACGGCATGGATGCCCTGCTGAGCACTGTACAGATGCCTTCAGGGATTCCAGTAGCTACTATGGCTATCAATGGTGCCAAGAATGCGGCTATTTTTGTTGTAGAGATGTTTGCTATCTCCAATCCTGAGCTGGCTCAGAAGTTGAAGGACTATCGCCAGAACATGGTTGAGGAGGTAGAAAAGAAGGCAGCCCGTGTAGAGCAGCAGCTGGGTTGACCAACATATTGCCGCATATCAAGGCTCCCCAGATGTGGGAGAGCTGTGTCAATGTTAGGAGAAATAGAACAACAATGTATAGTGTAGAAGTTGAAGGCAGCAAGTGGAAAGAGGAATGTGGCGTTTATGGCGTATATTCCCATGAAATGGATGTTTCCGGCATGACCTATTTGGGCTTGTATTCCCTGCAGCATCGTGGTCAGGAAAGTGCAGGTATTGCCATTACTGATGGCGCCTGGATGGATGTTACTCGGGGCATGGGCTTGGTAAATGAGGTTTTCCGTCATCAGGTTCCTCATATGGACAACCAGTATATTGCTATTGGCCATGTTCGTTATTCCACTACCGGCTCCAGCATGCTGGCTAATACCCAGCCACTTATGGTTAACTACTCTGGCGGCAAGATTAGTCTGGCTCATAATGGTAATCTGACTAATGCTACCGAGATTCGTCGGGAGCTGGAGGATGCAGGTACTATTTTCCAGACTACTATTGACTCCGAGGTTTTTGTGAATCTGATTGCTAGATCCCGCAAGGCCACTGTGGAGGAGAAGGTGATGGAGAGCCTGAACAAGATTCAGGGTGCTTACTGTCTCACCATTATGACTGAGAATAAGCTGATTGGTGCTAGAGATCCACAGGGCTTCCGTCCTTTGTGTCTGGGCAAAATCGGCGATGATACATGGATTCTTTCTTCTGAGAGCTGCGGTTTGGACGTAGTTGGAGCAGAATTTGTGCGGGATATTGAGCCAGGTGAGATGGTGGTTATTGACGAGAATGGTGTCAAGAGCTATCATTTTGCAGATGCCAAGCTTTCCATGTGCGTATTCGAGTATATTTACTTTGCTCGTCCCGATTCTGTACTGGATGGACTTAGTGTACATGAAGCTCGCTTTGAGATGGGCCGGGTGTTGGCTAGAGAAACTCACTACAAGGCAGATATTGTTATCTCTGTACCAGATTCTGGTAATACTGCTGCTTCCGGTTATGCCTACGAATCTGGCATTCCATATGTAGAGGGCTTGATGAAGAACCGCTATATTGGCCGTACCTTTATTCAGCCTACCCAGAAGAAGCGTGATACTGCTGTGAAACTTAAGCTTAATGCTATTGCTTCTGCCGTTCGGGGCAAATCAGTAGTTATGGTGGATGATTCTATTGTACGTGGTACCACCAGTGGCAAGATTGTTCGTATGCTTCGCAATGCTGGTGCCAAAGAGGTACATATGTGCATTAGCTCTCCTCCTATTGTTTATCCATGCTACTATGGTATTGATACCTCCGTCCGCAAGGAGCTGATTGCAGCCACCAAGAGTGTGGAGGAGATTTGTGAGTACATCGGGGCTGACTCCCTGCACTTCCTGTCCCTGGAGGGCTTGAAGCACTGCATGGGCAAGCTGGGACCTGATCATATGTGTTATGCCTGCTTCAACGGCGGTTATCCGGTAGAGCAGAAGACCGCTTCTCCTGCCGAGCATGACAAATATGTATTTGAACAGCGTAAGAAGTCTTAATATACAGGAGGAAATGGATTAGATGGAAAAGAAACTTACTTATAGAGATGCTGGCGTAGATATTGATGCAGGAAATCTGTCTGTAAAGCTGATTAAGGACAGCGTAAAGGCAACCTATCGTCCAGAGGTATTGGGTGATTTGGGTGGCTTCGGCGGCCTTTTTGCCATGAGCACTAAGTACAAGGAGCCTGTATTGGTTTCTGGTACTGACGGTGTAGGCACCAAGCTGCGTCTGGCTTTTATTCTGGACAAGCATGATACCATTGGTCAGGATGCTGTTGCTATGTGTGTTAATGACATTCTAGTACAGGGTGCTGAGCCTTTGTTCTTCCTGGATTATCTGGCTGTAGGCAAGCTGGAGCCTGAGCAGGTAGCAGATGTAGTAAAGGGTGTAGCCAATGCCTGCAAGGAGTCTGGCTGTGCACTTATCGGCGGTGAGACTGCTGAGATGGCTGGCTTCTATGCTGAGGGAGAATATGATATTGCTGGTTTTGCTGTTGGTGCTGTGGAGAAGTCCAAGATTATCACCAGTGAAAAGGTAAAGGCTGGAGATGTTATTCTGGGCCTGCCTTCCTCCGGTGTTCATTCCAATGGCTACTCTCTGGTTCGTAAAATTGTCTTTGATGTAAAGGGCTTCAAGGGTGATGAGTACATTGACGAGCTGGGCAAGACCATTGGTGAGGAGCTTTTGACGCCAACCCGTCTCTATCCAAAATCCTGTCTGCCTCTTATTGAGAAATTCGATATTCACGGTATGGTTCATGTAACTGGTGGCGGTTATTATGAGAATATTCCTCGTGCCTTGCCAGAGAATATGGGCGCAGAGATTGATGCTACCAGCTGGCCTGTTCCACCTATCTTCAATTTGTTGAAGGAATGGGGCAATGTAGACTGGCATGAAATGTATCGTACCTTTAACATGGGTATCGGTATGATTATCATTGCTTCTGCTGACGAGGCAGAGAAGATTAAGGCTGATCTGCAGGCTCGCAACGAAGCTGTATACGAAATTGGCAAGGTTACTCAGGGCAGTCACGAAGTAATTGTTAAGGGCGGCGTATTCGATGAGTAAACATATTTTAGGTATTCTTTGCTCTGGCCGAGGCTCCAATATGCAGTCCATTATGGCTGCTATTGAGTCTGGTCAGATTAAGGCAGAAATCGGCATTGTGCTAACAGACAAGCCAGAAGCTAGAGCTTTGCAGGTTGCCAGCGAGGCAGGCATCAAAAGTGTTTGTGTTAATCGCAAGGCCTGCAGCACTCAGCAGGAGTTTGAGGAAAAGCTGGTGGCTGAACTAAATGCTGCCAATGTTACTTTGGTAGTTTTAGCTGGCTTTATGCGCATACTCAGTCCATATTTTGTGGAGGCGTATCGCCATCGCATTTTGAATATCCATCCATCCCTGTTGCCATCCTTTGGCGGGGCTCATGCGCATCGTGATGTGTTGGCCTATGGTACCAAGGTATCTGGCTGTACCATTCATTTTGTGGATGAGGGTATGGATCATGGTCCTATTATCCTGCAGGACACTGTACCTGTACTGGATGATGATACTGAGGATACTCTGGCTGCCAGAGTTCTGACCAAGGAGCATATTCTCTATCCCAAGGCTATAGAGCTTTTCGTTGATGGTCGTCTGGAACTTATAGATGATCGTCATGTCCGTATCAAACCATAAACAGGCTCAGGGAATTATTTGGCCCCAGGGCTTAGATAATGCTTTGACCAATGAGAAAAGGAGATAGACTACTATGAAAATCAAACGTGCATTAATTAGTGTATCCGACAAAACCGGTGTTGTTGAGCTGGCCAAGAAGCTCCATGCTGCAGGTGTGGAAATCGTTTCCACCGGTGGTACCATGAAGGCTATTAAGGAAGCAGGTATTCCTGTAACCTATGTTAGCGATGTAACTGGCTTCCCTGAAATTATGGATGGCCGTGTTAAGACTTTGAATCCATACATTCATGGCGGTATTCTGGCAGTTCGTGATAACCCTGCCCATGTAAAGGCTATGCAGGAGCACAAGATTACTCCTATTGATATGGTAGTAGTTAATCTCTATCCTTTCAAGGAGACTATTTCCAAGGCTGATGTTACTTTGGCCGAGGCTATTGAGAATATTGATATCGGCGGCCCTGCTATGATTCGTGCTGCTGCTAAGAACTTCAAGTACGTTACTGTTGTTACCAACCCTGCTCGCTACGACGAGGTTGCTGAGTGTGTAGCCAAGGATGGATGCGTAGGTGGAATGCTGCGTATGCAGTTGGCTCAGGAGGCTTTCCAGCACACTGCAGAGTATGATGATTGCATTCAGAACTATCTCATGGAACAGGTGAACAAATAATGAATATACTGGTAATTGGTAGTGGTGCCCGTGAGCACACATTGGTATGGAAGCTGGCTCAGAGTGCCAAGGCAGACAAGATTTATGCAGTACCAGGCAACCCTGGTATGGCTCAGCTGGCAGAGTGCATTGATGGTATTTCCATTACAGATAATGATGCTCTGGTTAAGCTGGCTCAGGAGAAGAATGTAGAGCTGGCTGTAGTAGGCCCAGAGGTGCCATTGACTAATGGTGCTGTAGATGCCTTTAATGCAGCAGGTATCAAGGCTTTTGGCCCTGTACAGGCAGCAGCAGAGATTGAGGGCTCCAAGTCCTTTTCCAAGAATCTCATGAAGAAGTACAATATCCCTACTGCCAAGTACGAGGTATTTACTGAGGCTGAGGCGGCCAAGGAGTATATCCGTCAGGAAGGTGCTCCTATCGTTATCAAGGCTGATGGCTTGGCTGCAGGCAAGGGTGTTATTGTAGCCATGACTCTGGATGAGGCTCTGGGGGCTATTGATGAAATCATGGGCGATCAGGCCTTTGGTGCTGCTGGCAGCCGTGTGGTTGTTGAGGAGTTTATGGTAGGCGAGGAAGTTTCCGTTCTTTGCTTTACAGATGGCAAGACCATCGTGCCTATGGTTCCTTCCCAGGATCACAAGCGTGTTTATGATCACGACAAGGGACCTAATACCGGCGGTATGGGTGCCTATGCTCCAGCTCCTGTTGGTACTCCAGAGCTTTTGGCTCAGGTTCAGAAGGAAGTTCTGGATCCTACGATTAAGGCTATGGAGCAGGAAGGACGTCTGTACAAGGGCTGTCTTTATGCAGGCTTGATGGTTACTGAGGCTGGCCCTCGCGTAGTAGAGTTCAATGCTCGCTTTGGTGATCCAGAGACTCAGGTTGTTCTGCCTCTGCTGGAAAGCGATTTGGTAGATGTTATGCTGGCATGTATTGATGGCAAGCTGGCCGAAACTGAGGTAAAGTGGAGCGACGGTGCAGCGGTATGTATTGTTATGGCTGCTGGCGGTTATCCAAAGTCCTACAACAAGGGCGATGAAATTGTAGGTATTGATGCCTCCGAGGCTGATGGCTGTACTGTATTCCACGCAGGCACCAGTGCCAAGGATGGCCATATCTATACCAATGGAGGCCGCGTGCTGGGTGTAGTAGCCAAGGCTGATGGAATCAAGGAGGCTGTTGACAAGGCTTATGCTGGTGTTGACAAGATTTCCTTTAAGGATGCTCATTTCCGTCATGATATTGCTCATTGGGCATTGGAAAGACTGAATAAGTAAATATTATTGTATGTAGCGGTGCATATTTTTAGCTGATTGCTGAATATGCACCGTTTTATTGTCTAATATTTGAACATTATATTGACAAAATTGGACATATGTTATACTATTGAACTGATTAAATTTACTTAAGTGAAATTTTTCATGTTTGAATGGGTTGTTTGTTAATTATTATTTGATTGTAAAAAACAATTTACACAAGGGAAGATGAAAAAGAGAGGGGCTTGGGAAATGGCAAGAAGAAAAACTTATGCCAGCGAGGATGGCAATATTCAGAAGCTGGTGGGAAATCATGACCATGCATCAGCTGTAAGAGCAAGAATTATCAATAGTGCAAAATGCCTGTTGGCGGAGGAAGGGTATAGCAAGACTACTATTCGTAAGATTGTGGAGCATTCCGGCATTCTGACTGGCAGTATTTACTATTTCTTCAAAAACAAGGAAGATATTTTCCACGCTATTCTGTTAGAGCTGATGCGGGATTGTATTCGTCGTATCAATTTGAGATTCCAAAATGAATCACCTCTATTTATTTATGCTGCAGTTTGTCAGGTAGAGTTGAAGGTACTGGCGGATAATCAGATAGTACGGGATAGTTATAAGAAAGGTTACGATTCTATTATTATCTTTGAGGGTATGATTGCCCAGTTCCATGAGATGGCCAGAAACCTCTTTAACGGCACCAAATACGAAAGAAGTGACGAGGAGTATTACGAAAATACCCTGATGATTAAGGGTGCTATGCATGCTTGTTTAACAGAAATGTCCTTCCGTCGGCCTATTTCCTTGCCAAGATCCAGAGAACGGCTAATTCGTATGGCCTGTGAGATGTTTGGCACCAAGAAGGAAGCCACAGAGATTGTCAGCAAAATTCGCGAATATGGCAGTATCTGGGAGGATATCGGGGCGGAATTGGTAGAGAAGCCTATCTCTTCCGTGCCAGGTGAATATGAGTTTTAAAAGTTAACAAACTAAAAAAGACTTCTAGGAAACGATGGTCCTAGAAGTCTTTTTATTACATTAAATGACTATGTTCGTTGATATCTTCAATAACGTGGCGAATTACCACCATAAAAGGAACGGCCAAAAACATACCAGCAGCTCCCAGCAGCTCTCCTCCTAAAATAATGGAGAGAATAATGGCCACAGGATGTAGATTCAGGGAACGGCCTACAATGGCTGGATAGACAACATTATGGTTTATCTGAGTCATAACCAGGTAAAAGATAGCTGTCTGAATGGCCAATTCAGGATCAGAAATAGCGGTCATAAGGATACCGAAGCAGGAGGCTACAGTAGGGCCAAGCACCGGTACAAACTCACTAATGGCAGAAGCCACAGCAAATACAGAGGCAAAGGGCAGATCCATAATGGTGAAATAGCCATAAACAATAAAGCCGGTGAGAACGCAGATGGCCAGCTGACTACGGACATATAGCCGCAGGGACAGCAGGATTCTATCCATCAGCAGAGAAATTCGCTTTACATCCTTGGCTGGGAAAAGTCTAGCCACAAATTTTTTGATTTTGTCTCCATCCATAAGCATATAGAAAGATAGAAAGATAATAATGATAAAATCAATAAATTTGTTGAAAACAGAAAAGGCAATTAGTAGGGAAGAGCGAATAGCATCTGTAACAAAATTAGATGCTTCCGCCCAGGCTTCATCCAATCCGGTTTTGAAAATACCGCTTTCCGTCCAGCCATGCATATTTTGAATATTGCTGGCCAGCCGTGGCAGTTCATCGGTAAATTCCGACAGGGTAGGAATAAAGGTGCTGGAAACAATGGCTACAAGTCCCAGTAGCAATCCCAAGAAACCCGCTAAGCCAAGGAAGGCGGCTAGCCCCCGGGGCAGTTTCAGAGCCATTTTGTCTACCAAATCCAGAAGTAACAGTGTTAAAAGCACAGATAGGAAAAAGACAAAGGCGAAAGATGGCATATACCAGAAAGCTGCCAGCAGGCAGATAATGGCAACACCCACAATTATAGATGTTTTATGGCGATTCCACATATGTATATCAACTCACTTTTATTTTTGCATATTCAGGGTAGAGCATTCCGACTTTCCAAGGAAATTATTTCCGCAGCTTGTTGAAGCGGTCGACCAGCTCCTGAGCAGATAAATCTCCCTCTGCCGGAGTCATAATAGCCTGATCCTCAACATATACTGTGCCATTTACCACATGGGCTTCAGGAATATTTCTAGTGCCCCGATTGTAATAACGAGCCAGATTGCCAGCTACAAAATAAGAACGCTCTGCGCCGCTCATGGAATTGATAGAGACAGGGGTTACAAACTCCTTATCATGGATTTTAACCACTCCATCTGCTACGGTAACAACACCATTAGAGTATTCGGAGATTTTCTTAGCATAGGAATCTCGGCGCTGTTCATGGGTTGGATGGTCAGATGGACTAAACATATCACCTACAAAATTTCCCTTGTTAGAGCCATATTCCTCCATAACTTTTTGCCATATCGCAGCTGTAGCACCAATATTATAATCCGTATGAGTTATATACTCAAAGGCCAGATTGTCAGCTTCCCACTCCAAAGGCTTGGAAATATGAACCTTGTCAATGTAGTTGGCCACTACACCGGCACCTAAAGCGGCACCATAGCCACCGCCAGCAGCCGCTGCTGTAGCCAGCAAATCTACAGGAATACTTTTCTGATAGCCCTTAAGTACATGATTCTTCTGACCGTGGCCCATTTCATGGCCTAGTACTACGGCAATTTCATCATCAGTGGTCAGCAGAGAAAAAATACCTGTGTTAATGGTCATATTGTGTCCCAGAGAGCAGGCTGCATTAAAGCTGGTATCTGGATTAATATAGTAATTATAAGGCATATCATTGATGGATGGATCTACCTGAGCAATGGCTTGGGAAAGATTGGCCATAATCCGGTCTACCCGCTGGTTCAACCCAGGATCTGTATTAACACCTTGCTGCTCCTTCATGGACTGAAAGAGAGCCTGACGGCCTTCTTCAGTATTGTTCATAGCTTTTAGTTGTTCATTCTGGGCAGTCATTTGAATGCCAGCAATAATAACAGAGCTTAATACACTGGCATCTGCTTGGGAGGGCAGTGCAGTAGTTATAGGCATGCCTACAGCCATACAGGTTATTACCAGCTTGGCTAGATTCTTTTTCATGTTCAACATACTAAAACCTCCATAAGATTCTATTCCATAGGCTTGATATTATTATATTAATATATGAAGAACGATTAGGCAAATTAAAATACCATTAGAATGTTCTTTTGAGTAGTATTGCCTAGGATTTGTGAAAATATGCAGGTAAATTTACAAGGAAGCTAGACTTTGAAAAGCGAGATTGCTATATTGATTAAATTTGGTTATAATATTTGGTATATATCTGAAAATAAAAATGTATGGCGAAAGGAGCTTGTAATATGGATAAGCTTTTGAATAAATATGCAGAGTTGGTGGTAAGAACTGGTGTAAACCTCCAGCCACAGCAGCTATTGGTAATAAATTCCCCTATTGAATGCAGTGATTTTGCCCGTCGGGTGGCAGAGGCTGCCTTTGAGGCTGGAGCCAAAGATGTAAAGGTAATCTGGTCAGATGAACGACTGGCTCGGATTCGTCTGGATAAAGCAGAGGCAGAGGTTTTTGATGAATTTCCTGCTTGGCGCCGGGATATGTTTATGGATTTCAAGGCTAAGGGAGCAGCCGTAATTTCCATTCACGCTTCGGATCCTACTATTTTTCAGAATGTGGATACAGACAAGCTGACCAGAAGTCAAAGGGCTGCCGGGGTGGCACTTTTGGAATACCGTCAGGCCATGATGAACAATGAACTGAGATGGTGTGTGGTATCCATTCCTACCGAAAGCTGGGCTGCCAAGGTATTTGCCCAGGAGGATGGCAAAACAGCTGTGGCCAAGCTGTGGCAGGAGATTTTTGCTACTGTACGCATTGATGCGGAGAACAATCCTGTGGAGGCTTGGCAGCAGCATATTGACTTTCTGCAGCGGGCCTGCAAATTTATGAACGAGCAGAAATTTACAGCCTTGAAGTATAGCAATAGCTTAGGCACCAAGCTGACTGTAGGCTTGCCAGAGGGACATATCTGGGCTGGTGGTGCGGAAATTGCTGGTGATGGGGTAGAATTTGTGGCCAATATGCCGACGGAGGAAATTTATACCCTGCCAGATAGAAATAGGGTAGATGGGGTGGTTTATGCCTCCAAGCCTTTGAATTATAATGGTAATTTAATAGAGGGTATCTGTCTGGAGTTGAAGGAGGGCAAGGTTGTTAAGGCTTCTGCCACCAAGGGACAGGAGGTGCTGGAGCAGCTGTTGGCTATGGATGAAGGAGCCAGCCATTTGGGAGAGGCGGCCTTAGTTCCTTATAATTCTCCTATTTCCAACAGCGGGATTCTTTTCTACAATACACTTTTTGATGAAAATGCGGCCTGCCATCTGGCCTTGGGAAAGGCTTATCCTACCTGCATTCAGGGAGGAGAAAAAATGAACAGTGTAGAGCTGGCTCAGCATGGGGTAAATGATTCCCTGATACATGAGGATTTTATGATTGGCACCAAGGATATGGAGATAGATGGGGTTAAGGCTGATGGCACCTTGGTTCCAGTTTTCCGTCAGGGAAATTTTGTTAGCTTTGACTAATTAAGATTTGGAGATGTGTGATTTGCTAAAGGGATATTTTGAATTAAAGGTGTTTAAGGCGGCCTGGCCCATTGTTTTTGGTTACATTCCTCTGGGCATGGCCTGTGGGATATTAGCTCAAAAGGTGGGCTTTGACTGGTTTCAGATGCTGATGATGGCGGTTTTTCTTTTTGCTGGCAGTGGTCAGTTTATTGCCTTGGCTATGATTGGCAGCGGCAGTACCATTATGCCTGTAGTGCTGACAGTATGTATTGTAAATCTGCGGCATCTTTTATATGCTTTGATTCTCAATCAGTATTTGTCCAAGGAAAGCCGTCTTTACAAAGCTCTATTCGCTCAGGAGATTGTGGATGAAAGCTTTGCGGTGAATCAAAATCAGTTTATCGTGGATACAGAATGGAATGGCAAAAATGCTCTGGGCGTAAATATTATTGGTCATAGCTCATGGATATTGGCTAATCTGGCAGGACTTTATCTTGGCAACAGTATTTACATTGATACGGCTTTGGTAAGCTATGCCCTGATTGCTATGTTTATTGGTTTATGGTCCTTTCATTTTCTCAATGCCCGCTTGGTGTTGACAGGTATTTTGGGTGGTCTTTTGTCCTTGCTTTTGTCCTACTGGCTAACCAATATGCTGAATGTGGTGGTAGCTACGGTGATAGCGGCGGCTCTGGCAGCCTTTTATGAAACGCGTATGGGGAGATGAGGATAATGAGCTATAGTGATACTTTGCTGTGTATTTTTGGATTGTTTGTTGTTTCCTATATTCCTAGAATCCTGCCCTTTGCTCTGCTAGGGAACCGGGAGCTGCCTAGGGGCTTTCGGCTGTGGCTTCAATATGTGCCTACAGCGGTTTTTGGTGCTTTGATTTTTACCTCTATTTTTGGAACTGGTGTTGATGGTTTTCGATTCAGCTGGGAGAATAAGGAACTGCTGGCCTCTATCATAGTATTGCCAGTAGCAGCGGCTACCCGCTCTTTGCCTTATAGTATTATCAGTGGTTTGCTAGCCTATGGAGCCGCACAATATATGCTGGGATAAAATTTTGTTAAGGGGAAAATAAATGAAGCTTAATTCTAAAATATTGGTTGGCTTGGTTCTGCTTATGTGGCTGTTTAGCGAATTTGGGCCAGAGGAAGCCTCTGGAGCTGCCAGCATTTGCGGTATTGGTGTGGCAGTATTTGCTCTGGTACGGCTTTTGCAGGAGCAGAAGAAAAATAAATAACCATTAGAGAACAAAATATAGTATAATAAAAAGGTATGTAATTTGTAATCCTATAGAAACAGGTGGTGTAGCTAAATGTTGGTGGAATCAGGTTCCATTGTGACAAATGACATTTTGTCTGATGATGTAAGATGTATGGTGATTCAGGTGCCATCTATTGCTGCTGAGGCTGAGCCAGGGCAGTTTGTTATGGTGAAAAATGAAAATGGCGGTACTTTTCTGCGGCGGCCTTTTGGTATAGCTGATGTGGATAGAGAACAGGGCCGTATTCTGCTGATTTATCGTGTGGCCGGCAAGGGGACTCAGGAACTGGCCGGCTTGGAGCCTACTATGGAGCTTAGCGTAGAGGGGCCTCTAGGTGGTGGTTTCCGCTTTGAGTCAGATGGCTTAGAGACAGGGGGACGCACTCTGCTGATTGGCGGTGGTGTAGGTGTAGCTCCTATGATTTATACTGCTCGTCGTTTGGCTGAACTGGAACCTGCCAATAAGCCTGTTTTCCTGCTGGGCATTCGCAATGAGGGAGAACTTTTCTGGCAGGATTATCTGAAGGATTTTACAGAGGAAATCGTCGTAACCACCAATGATGGCTCTGCTGGTATCAAGGGATTTGCCATTGATGCTATGCCGGAAATCCTCAGTCGTTACGATATTCGTCATATCAAAATCTGCGGCCCTACCATTATGATGGAGGGGTTGGCCAAGCTGGCTATGGAGCAGGGCATCGAATGCCAGGTTTCCTTGGAAAAGCGCATGGCTTGCGGTATTGGTGTCTGCTTGGGTTGTACCTTTGAGGGAATGATTAGTGGCAAGAGATGGAAGATTTGCCATGATGGCCCTGTGTTCCCAGCTGAGGAGGTATTTGCAAGATGAAGATGAATATGGATAGACTGGCAACGGATTTTGCTGGTATCAAAATGAAAACCCCAGTAATGGGAGCCTCCGGTACCTTTGGCTTTGGTATTGAATACAAGGATTTTTTGGATTTGAATCAGGTGGGAGCTATTATCAGCAAAGGTTTGACTCCTGTACCTCGGGCTGGCAACAAGGGCGTGCGGATTGCCGAAACTCCAGCTGGTATGTTGAACTGCATCGGCTTGGAAAATCCTGGTATTGACAAGTTCCTGACGGATATTTTGCCCCAGGTGCGGAAGGAAGCCTCTGAGACAGCTTTTATTGCCAATTTCTCTGCTGGTACAGTGGAGGATTATGGCATGATGGCAGCCAAGCTGGATGTAGACGGAGTAGATGGAGTAGAGGTAAATATTTCCTGCCCTAACGTAAAAGAGGGGGGCATTGTTTTTGGCACTGATCCCAAAGCAGCAGCTGCTGTTACTGAGGCTGTAAAGAAGAATACCTCCAAGCCAGTGATTGTAAAGCTGTCTCCTAATGTAACGGATATTACTGTTATGGCCAAGGCTGTTGAGGAGGCAGGAGCAGATGCTATTGCGCTCATTAATACTCTGACAGGCATGGTGATTGATATCCGCAGTTGGAAGCCATTGCTGGGAAATATTACTGGTGGTATGTCCGGCCCAGCCCTGCGTCCTATTGCGGTTCGTATGGTATGGCAGGCAGCTCAGGCTGTACGGATTCCAATTCTAGGCTTAGGCGGCATTACCTGCGGTCAGGATGCCATTGAGTTCCTGTTGGCTGGCGCCAGTGCTGTAGCCGTAGGAGCAGAAAATTTTGTTCATCCAGATGCAGTAGTACAGGTAGCGGCAGATATTGATGCCTATTTGGAGGCAAGAGGCTTGAACCATGTATCTGAGCTGGTAGGCAAGGTACAGATTGGATAAAGGATGATTAGGTAGATTAGATAGATTAGGAGGACGATAAATTTTGGCTGATTTAAAAGAAGAAATCCGGAAGCGGCGGACCTTTGCGATTATTTCCCATCCGGATGCCGGTAAAACCACATTGACAGAAAAGCTGCTGTTGTACGGCGGTGCTATTCATCTGGCTGGCTCTATCAAATCTCGCAAGACTCAGCATCATGCAGTATCTGACTGGATGGAGATTGAGAAGCAGCGTGGTATTTCCGTTACTTCATCTGTATTGCAGTTTAACTATAACGGCTATTGCATTAATATATTGGACACCCCAGGCCATCAGGACTTTTCTGAGGATACCTATAGAACCTTGATGGCGGTGGATAGTGCGGTCATGATTATTGACGTGGCCAAGGGCGTTGAGGCTCAGACCAAGAAGCTGTTCAAGGTCTGCAAACAGAGAGGGATTCCTATCTTTACCTTTGTTAACAAGCTGGATCGCTATGGCAAGGCTCCTTTGGATTTGATGGATGAGCTGGAAAATGTGCTGGGCATCCGTTCTTATCCTATGAATTGGCCTATTGGCACAGATGGCAATTATTTTGGCGTTTATGACCGTCAGAAGAAGCAGATAGAGCTTTTTGACGATGATACATCTCATGGACAGAATGCCAGAGCCTCTGTAACAGGCTCTTTGGAGGATGAAGAATTTGCTGCCATGTTAGGAGCAGAGGCTCATCAGACTCTTGTGGATGATATAGATCTTCTGGATACAGCTGGTGAGGAGTTTGATTTGGACAAGGTAGCTCGTGGTGAGCTGACTCCTATGTTCTTTGGCTCTGCCATGACAAACTTTGGTGTGCAGAATTTCTTGGAGGAATATCTCAAGCTGGCGCCAGAGCCAGTAGGCCGAAATTCCAGTGCCGGTCTGATTGCTCCAGATGATGAAAAATTCTCCGCCTTTGTGTTCAAGATTCAGGCTAATATGAATCCTGCTCACCGTGATAGATTGGCCTTTATCCGCATTTGCTCCGGCAAATTTGAGCGGGGTATGAATGTTTACCACAACCGTAGCGGCAAGCCTATTAAGCTGGCTCAGCCACAGCAGTTCCTGGCTCAGGACAGACAGATTGTGGATGAAGCTTATCCGGGAGATATTGTAGGCCTATTTGATCCAGGAATATTCGGTATTGGAGACACCCTTTGCGATCCATCCCACAAGTTTAACTACGAGGATTTCCCTGTGTTCCCACCAGAGAAATTTGCCAGAGTACAGGCTAAGGACACCATGAAACGAAAGCAGTTTGTCAAGGGTGTAGAGCAGCTGACTCAGGAAGGTGCTATTCAGCTATTCCAGCAGGCAGGTGCCGGTACTGAATCCTACATTGTAGGCACAGTAGGTACATTGCAGTTTGAAGTACTGGAATATCGTCTAAAGAACGAATATGGCGTAGATATTGTTATGAATATGCAGCCATATGAGGTAGCAAGATGGATGACCTATGCAGATGGCCGAGAGGTAACTCCCGCCAGCCTCCGCGGCGCAGACCGCGGCATGTTCGTCTACGACCGCCGCAACAACCCAGTATTGTTGGTAAATAACGAATGGGCCTTGGGCTGGATAACCGATAACAATCCAGACTTAGAGCTCCATGTAGTACCTGTAGACAAGGTCGAGGCATAAATAAAATTTAATTTGAAATAACAACACCCCCTGCTAGCAGTAGAAATACAGCAGCAGGGGGTATATTTGTGTAGAAAATTATTGAATTAAAGTGATAGATAGTGAAGTAAGACCTTAAATTCTAAAATGATTTATTTGAGGGTGTTAGGGTAAATTTATTCAATTACTTGGATATTAAAGTATTAAAAAAATAACGGATATTTGATTTTACAGTATGTTTTATCTAATATATAGAAAATAGCGCGGCACTATATTTACTTAAAAAGTATGAAAATATTGTTTATAACTACTTATTATGCTATACTAATATACAACATTATAGTGACAGAGACAGTTAAATCAGCCATATCTAAAATGAAAGAATATCTGAATTGGAGTAATATGACATGGGAAAGAAAAATACGAAAAAAAGAACGAGGACATTTTATGTACTTTCTTGTATTTTGTGTACAGAAGATGGGTATATAAAGGGAGATGGTTGGTCGGAGAAATACTTTTATGACATCTATAAGTTGATGAAATATATTGTAAATAATGACATAGAACAGCGGATAATGAGTGGGAATGTAGCTAACCCGTGGACCACGGCGATAGAAAAAGTAGATATTAACCCAAATGGACATAAGTACTTGTATGGTAATTTTTGTTCCACGGCTAATGGGATGCATACACCTTTATTAGATTATAAAACATTAATAATTAGTGATAATCCTAAAACAAATACTCAAAATGAAATAATGAAGACAGTATTTTCGTTGAGAGCTGATGACGGAATGTTTTTATTGTGTGATTATAGAGAAAATGTTGCTAAAATAGCCATTATTGAAAGTTATTTGAATAAGCATTTAAAAAAATTAAAAGAAGCAAATATTATAAATACAAATATAAATAGTATACATTTTGAATATGTGTTGAATCAAAATTTTATGGATCACTTTGTGGATTTTTCACAAATTAATAACGTGATTGTAAGTATAAAAGTTCCTAATATGCCGATTGCTAATGCAGATGCATTTGACACTTTAGAGAATCAACATATGGGCTGTGGAGTAGATACCATAGATATAATTTTAAAACACAAACGAAGATCACAAATAGGGATTGGCATTAGTCATGTAGCAAATTTCATAAAAAGTTGTATTAAAAAAGGAAATATCTTAAGGGCAGAAGTCAAAGGCAAGCCTAAACCTGGTAAACCTAAAAAGATTAGCCTTAGTGGTATAAAGGAGATTTTTTCCGATTCGTATCCAGTAGGAAATGATGGGGAGGTATTGCTATATGTACTTTATGACAGGATACAAGAAATTAATACGAATTATAAGAAATTGTAATGCCAGGAGTAATAGTATATGGTGCGAATATTAAAAATTTATTGGACAGTATGCAGGACTGAACATGTATGGAAATCAGGTTTATATTCTGTATTGCTAGGAATTGTTACGATAGCGTTTGCAGAAAAAATAACAAGTGTTAATATACAAACTATAAGCAGTATAGTGCAAATGAGTATTCCAGTTTTAACTTTTCAAGCAGCGTTGCATTCTTCTAGTTTGCTTTTTTTTGCAAATACAAATCTTTCCATAGTAGAAAAATTTCGTAATAGAATGGTAATAAAAGAAAGGAAAAAAACTATATACTCCCAATTTGATCAAATATGTGCTTATTTTTCATGGTCGGTGTTAGTACAATTTATGATACTCATAGTAAATTTTATAGCACATATTATTGTTAGTGATAGCAAATCTTCAGATTCTAATATGATATTTGTAGTGTTAGCTGTATTGTTAGCATCTATGGTGTTTTATGCTTTGATAATATGTATGGTAAACATAGGTTTAATATTTGAAATTATAACATGGAAAAAATGAATTAAAATATTATGATTTTCAGCATAATGTGGTAAAACGAGGTGTGTTAATTTTATGATTAAAAGGATTGTACATTTGTGGTATCGACTATTTAATGATAATAATGAAAAACAGTTTATAAAACATAATATAGAGGTATTTTCGCCACTAAAAATAAATAGTGAAAAGAAAATTTTGGTAGAGTTTACACCATTGCAGCATTGTGTGCTTTCGTGGAGTTATTTTGCAAATATATTGGCTTCACAAAAAAATGCAAGTATTTATACTTATGGACCTGTAGAGAAAGTCCCTTCATTATCATTGATGAAAATATATAAGTCCTTTAATGTTCAAGGATATATATCAGAGAAAATTTCTGGGGAAGAGTATAAAGAAGTATATAATGATGCGATAAATATATATCATACATTAAATAACAAAAAGCAATTACAACAATTAAAATATAAAAAATATGGTATAGGACAGGATGTGTATGAAACATATTTAATAAATGGACATCCTACAGTGGATCTAAATGATCAAAAACTATTTAACTTTTTATTGCAAGCAATGATAAAAGTACATTATTGGGATAGATACTTTGGCACAAATGATGTTTCTGCTGTCATAGTAAGTCATGACTGTTATTTGGGAAATATAATTAGGAGGGTAGCAAATAAATATAATGTGGATGTATATCAAGTAACTACTTCCTGGGGGGTTAAATTATTTGAAGGTTATAATAGTGGTACAAACTTTAAATACTATCACAAGCTATATGAACAACTATCGCCCCAAAAACAAAACTCAATTAAAGAGTGGGCAAAGAAACAATTAGCAAGGAGATTTAGCGGCGAAGTAGGCGTGGATATGTCGTATTCACACAAAAGTTCCTTTGGACCAATTTCAGATATAAAAGTACTAAAAAAAACTAATAATATAAAGGTTTTGATATGTACACATTGTTTTTTTGATAATCCTTATACTTACGGAACGAATATATTATTTACTGATTTTTACGAGTGGCTTGTTTTTCTCGGGGAAATGTCTAATAAAACAGAATATGATTGGTATCTAAAATGTCATCCTGATTACAGGCCTGGGACTAAAGAAACTTTGCAGCGGATAATATCTATGTATCCTAAGATAAAGATGATCCCAGAAACAGTACCGCATCAGCAGTTAATAGAGGAAGGAATAAGATATGTATTTACTGTATACGGAACTGTAGGGTGCGAGTATCCATTATTGGGGGCACAGGTTATTAATGCAGGAAATAATCCACATATAGCTTACGATTTTAATTGGCATCCAAAGACGATTAAAGAATATGAGGATATGATATTGAATCTTCCTAACATTAGGAAAAAAATCAATATAGAAGATGTTTATGAGTTTTATGGAATTCATCATCAATATGCTATGTATGCTAGTAAAAATAGAGCAAAAGATGATCTGTTGTTTTACTCAGAACAAGATATGATGAGTAAACTGGGAAAATTAGTTTACTCATCTAAAATGTATAAATATTTCCTTGATGAATTTGATGATAATAGACATCAAGATATTGTTAATAACTTCAAACAATTGTTAAAGCGAATGAATGATTATCGTGATGATGTTTTGGTAAAGGAGTGGATGTAAGATGCAATCTGAATTAAAATCTTTCATTGTTAGGAAAATTCATGATATTCAAATGAGACGAAGGGGGTTTACGGATTATTTAAATATTCCATTCGATGGACATAAACCTATGCCAAGTTCTGGAAATATAGTATTAAGAAAATGCTGCGAAGCATTGGAATCAATAGGTGTTAAGTATCAGGTTACTGATGGCACTGCACTTGGATTTTATAGAGAAGGTGGATTTATACCGTATGATACGGACCTAGATATTGACATATTAGCGAATGGAGTAGATATAAAGGCAATACAAGAACTCTTTGAAAATAAATTGCATATGACGATTGGACGAAAAATGTCATATAAAGGTAAAATCCAACAGTTAGCCTATTATGACGTAAATGAAGTGATATTTGATATGATATTTTGGTATCAAAATGGCGAGAATTGTTATATGAGGTATCCGGAGTCTCCATTGTGCATATTAAAAACAAAATACTTTGAAAATAGCTATATGCATGAATTCGAAGGTAAGAAATATCCGCTACATGCACCTATTGAAGAGTGGTTAGTAGATAGATATGGTAAAGATTGGAAGATTCCGAAAAAATATGAGGGCGATTGGCGAGATGATTGCCATTTTTTTATAAAGTAGTTATGGGAGTTTTTAATATGTATACAAAGTTATTTACTGTAGGTCCAGCTCAGATGTATCAGAATACTTTAGATGTCAGAAAAAACGTTGTACCATATTTTAGAACGACAGAGTTTTCTGCTATTATGAAACAAAATAAAAAAATGATGCAAAGTTTGTTGGGGGCAGATGATGACTTTGAAGTTATTTTTTTGACAGCTTCCGGTAGTGGTGCTATGGAAGCTGCTGTAATCAATTGCTTTGATACAAAAGACAAGTTGCTTATTATTTCTGGTGGTACGTTTGGAGAGCGATTTGAAAAAATATGTGAGATTCACGATATCCCTTTTACCGCAATAAGATTAAATCAAGATGAACAGCTTACCGCAGAACATTTATCCATGTATGCATCAAAGGGATATACTGGCTTACTAATTAATCATCATGAGACATATACAGGACAATTATATGATTTGAACATGGTAAGTGATTTTTGTAAGCAAAATAATCTTTATTTAATGGTTGATGCCATTAGTTCTTTTTTGTGTGATCCCTATAATGTTTCCAAATATAATGTTGATGCTACGATTGTTAGTTCACAAAAAGGTCTATGTTTGGCACCAGGTTTGTCAATAATAACTTTGAGTAAAAGAATAGTAAGAGATAAAGTTTTAAATATCGATCCTAAATCCTTATACTTTAATTTTAAGGACTATATAACAAATATTTCTAGAGGACAAACCCCATTTACTCCAGCTGTAGGCGTTTGTTTTGAGCTAAATGATATGTTAAAGTTTATTTTAAAACGTGGAGTACATGCACGTCTGCAGGAAGTAAAGATGAGGTGTGAATATTTTAGAAATAAGTTAATGGAGTTACCGGTTTCTGTGCCAACATTTCCTTTATCCAATTCAATTACGCCTGTTCGCTTCAAGGAAGATATTGCAATGGAACTTTTTCAATATCTAAAAAATGAAAAAGGTATTATAGTAAATCCAGTCGGGGGAGAATTGGGAAAATATAGTATTCGGGTTGCTCATATAGGAGATTTGAAAAACGCAGACTACGATATGCTGATAAATGAAATGAAGACATTTTTAAGATGTGGTGGGGATGATGTTTTATGCAGATAGAATATAATAATGCACTTATAGAGTATTTGCATGATCTCAATCCTCATGCACAGGGGATATTTATGAAACCATCAGATGCTGTATTTGAAGAAAACGTGAAGATGAATTGTTTTTATTGCAGTAAATATGGGAACAATTGGAGATGTCCACCCAATTTGCCATGTTTGGATTATCCTAAAATGTTTAGGGAATTTGATGAAGGATTATTTGTTGTATTAAAGTATGATTTTTCAAGTAATGGTGATTATGTTATTGCTAGGAGGGAATCAAGTATATCATTGCATAAGATATTGTTGAGCTTGGAAAAATGGATGTGGTTACATAACAGGGCAACAGCGTTATCTTTTGGTGGAGGATCCTGCAAATTGTGCAAGAATGGTTGCGGCGTCAATAGTTGTAATAATCCGGCGATGTCCAGAAGTCCATTAGAAGCAACGGGATGTAATATTATAAAAACTATAAAAAAATATGATATTAATATAAATTTTCCACCTATGAAATTTCTTACTAGAGTAGGTCTTTTGTTGTGGCAAAATTAGATTGGAGTACTTAAGATGAAATATATCTTTATGGTAGCTGGTAAGGGCACAAGATTGCAGCCTTTAACATTAAAACATCCTAAATCTATGTATAAGTTGGATCAGAATACCACTATATTACAACGTATGATTAGAGCAATAAAGAAATATGATAATCATGCAGATATAGTCATTGTTACAGGTCATATGCATCATAATATAGAAAGTCAGGTGTCTGGAGCGAGGATACACTTTGTATACAATCCATTTTATGCGGTAACTAATTCAATTGCATCTTTATGGTTTGCGCAAGAGCATTTAGATACAGATAATGTAGTCCTTATAGATGGTGATATCGTTGCATCAGATGATTTGATGCAAAATATCGTATGCAAACCCGTGGATAAACCAATGGTGTTATTAGATAGTTCCATAAGAAATAATGGAGATTATAATGTGGAAGTGTCTGGTGAACAGGTTTTAGTGATGAGCAAGGATTTGGAAACGTATTTTGGAGAATATGCTGGAATAACCAAACTTGATCGTATTAGTGCCAAGATGATGCGTGATGAAATGAATGAAATGATAGAATATGGATTTTATGATCAATGGTATGAAAATGCATTAGTGCAACTGATTTTTAAAAAAGACTTTAAACTTTACTATAAGGATATTATTAATTATTCATGGACAGAAGTTGATTCTGTTAATGATTTACTTATAGCAAAGCAAATACATTTGAAGGATTGTATTAAAAATGGAGATGTGTAAAATAGCAGATTGTATAGTAGTTATTCCCATATACAAAACACAGTTGAGTAGTTATGAACAAATTTCATTACAACAAGGAATAAAAATTCTTAGCAGTTATTGTATTAATTTTATTGCTCCAACAACTTTGGACACATCGTGGTATGAAAAATATGATATTGATATAAAACGATTTCCAGATACATTTTTTTTAGGAGTGTCAGGATATAATAAATTGATGATGAGTCAACTTTTTTATGAAAGTTTTGTACAATATGATTATTTACTTATCTATCAACTTGATGGTTTTGTGTTTGAAGATAATTTAAAATATTTCATTAATTTAAATTACGATTATATTGGTGCACCATGGATCAACGGACAGTATATTTATAAATATAATTTTAAAGGTATGCACAAATTAAAAAAAATTCTTTTATACTTAAATTGTGCTGACATTGTCTATGTTGGTAACGGTGGGGTGTCTTTACGTCGTGTCGATAGTTTTTTACGAATATTAAATAATTGTGAGGAGATTAAGACATGGAACTTCAACGAGGATGTGTTATTTTCATTATTGGGTTTAAAGTATCAAAAAATATTTAGAATAGCGCCTATGGATATTGCTTTAAAGTTTTCTTTTGAAGCAAATGTAAGAGAATGTTTTTATAAAAATAAAAACAGAATTCCAATGTTTTGTCATGCATGGGAAAAGTGGGATATTGATTTTTGGCGACCTTATTTTAGAAAATATGGTTATGATATATAGCTTTTAGTGATGTGAATAATAGTATTTTCAACAATACTCATTTTATAGGCGATAAATTGTGAATGTATGGTAAAGACGGTTTAAATTGGTGAATATTTATGCGTAAAATTAGTATAGTAACTGTTTCATATAATGCAGTAAATACCATTGAACAGACTATTAGCAGCGTAGTGAATCAGACATATGAAAATATAGAATATATCATTATAGATGGTGGCTCCACAGATGGCACTGTAGATATTATTCGTAAATATGAGGATAGAATTGCCTATTGGGTAAGTGAACCAGATAGAGGCATTTATGATGCAATGAATAAAGGCATTAGTTTAGCAACAGGTGAAATAATAGGAATTATTAATAGTGATGATTGGTATGAAAAAAATACAGTATATATTGCTGCAAAATGTTTGCAAGATAAAAATATAGATGGTGTATGTGGCTCAATGAGATATTATGATGAATTGGGCAGAAAATTATCAATTAAGGATGTACATTCTAACACAGATTTAAAAATGCTTCAGAAAGGCATGTCTATTGTACATCCAAGTGTATTTCTTAGAAAAGAATTTTATGAAAAATATGGGATTTTTTCTCTTGATTATCCGATCGCTGCAGACTATGAATTATTTCTTCGAGCAATATCGGGAGGGGCAGTAATTGAATATGCTCCCGAGTTGTATGTAAATTTTAGATTAGGTGGAGCCAGTGGGCAACAATCATTGCAATCAGTAAAAGATGTGCGAAATGCAAGAAAACAACATAATGTTCCTCATATTAAGATATTAGCATATTACTGTTATGATATTATCATAAATTACTATTGCATAATGAAAAAGAGAATGAATAGGTAAAAAATGAAATTGAAGATAGCAATATTATATATATGCACAGGAAAATATGATATTTTTTGGCAGGAATTCTATCAATCTTGCGAAAAAAATTTTTTATTAAATTGTCAAAAAGAGTATTTTGTATTTACAGATGCGAACCATATTTATGCGGAAAATACAGCCAGTATTCATAAAATATACCAAAAAAATCTTGGTTGGCCAGGAAATACTTTATTCAGATATCATATTTTCTTGAAACAAAAAGATACACTAAGAAAATATGATTATATATTTTTTTTAAATGCTAATATGAAATTTTTGAAAGTAATTGATGAAAATATATTACCAGAATCTGGCTTAATGGTAGTGCAACATCCAGGTTATTACAAGACGGAGGCAGATAATTTGCCGTATGATAGAAATGCTAAAAGTTTAGCATATATACCCTATGGAACAGGTAAAGTATATGTATGTGGTGGGTTTAATGGTGGAAAAACCAAAGATTTTTTAACTTTGATAGAAACTATTGCAGAAAATACCGAGAAAGACTATGAAAAAGGGATAGTTGCCAGATGGCATGATGAATCGCATATAAATAAATATATATTGTATCAAAAGTATGTATTGTTATCACCTGCTTATGCATATCCAGAAAATGAGAACTTACCATTTGATTGTAAAATTCTTATTAGAGATAAATCTAGATATGGTGGGCATTCATTTTTACGAGGGCAAAAAGAATCTATATTTAAAAAAGTAATTAGAATTATCAAATCAAAAGTAAAATATTTGTTGAGGTGTTTTAGTTGATAGTTATACGGATGATGGCTGGCCTTGGAAACCAAATGTTTCAATATGCATTATATAAATCATTATTATCTAGTGGAAAAATTGTTTATATAGATGATTCATGGTATAGGAAATTTAAAGCTCATAATGGTTTGGAAATAGAAAATATATTTAATGTGTCTATGCAGCGAGCTGATCATCAAATAGCTAATAGACTTGGTTATGCTGATTATAATTTGTGGCAAAGATTTAGGCAAAAATATTTGCCTAAATCTTCATTTAAATCACAAAACGTTTATGATGCCATTGTATTCGATAAAAGCATAGAAAAAATAGATGATGTTTATTTATCTGGATATTGGCAAAGTGAGAAATATTTTATTAAAATTGCAAACCAAATACGCAAGGATTTTGCCTTCCCGATATTGCCTAATTCTAGCATGCATGAAGAGGTAATGAAACCTAACACAGTATCTATTCATATCAGAAGAGGGGACTATGTAAATAATTCGCTACATGGAGATGTATGTGATCTGTCATATTATTACCGAGCCATCAATTATATAAGAGATCATGTATCTGCACCTAAATTTATTATATTTTCTGATGATATTTTATGGTGTAGAGATAATTTGAAGCTAAATGAAGCAGTTTTTGTAACTGGAAATTGTGGTAAAAAAAGTTATGTTGATATGCAGCTTATGAGTATGTGCAAACATAATATTATTGCTAATAGTAGTTTTAGTTGGTGGGGAGCATGGTTGAATTCCAACCCTAACAAAATGGTTGTTGCTCCTAGGATATGGTTTAGAGATAAAACTTATGGAACGGGAGACATTATACCAGATTCATGGTTTCAATTATAGCTTCACCATCGTTAAGGGGGATTATTGTGTCAAAGGTAACAATTGCAATGTCTTTTTATAATGATGAAAAGACATTGGCTATAGCTATCAAATCTATTTTATATCAAAGTTATAGTGATTGGAACTTAATTCTATTAGATGATGGTTCAACTGATGATTCATTAAAAGTGGCCAGAGAGTTTAAAGATAGTCGTATATGCGTATATTCAGATGGTATTAACAAAGGGTTAGCGCCTAGGTTGAATGAAATTGTGCACATGGCTAAAGGTAAATACATTGCTAGAATGGATGCTGATGATATTATGCATCCTGAAAGACTCAAGCTTCAAGTTGAATATTTGGATAAGCATAAGGATATAGATGTTGTTGGTACAGAGGCTTATAGTGTAGATCGCCATAACAGAATATTAGGTAAACGAATGATGAAACCAATTCCACAAAAGATGGCTGATGTATTTAAAGGTTCAATATTTATTCATCCTACAATTATGGGGAAAAGAACTTGGTTCGAAAATAATCTCTACGAAGAGGGCGTGTGGGCAGTTCGAGCAGAGGATTATGAACTGTGGTGTAGAAGCTTCCGTAACAGCAAATTTGCTGTTATATCAAGTCCGTTATTATTTTATAGAGAAACTTCATCATTGGAAAAAGATATAAATAATTATTTAAAATCTTATAATAGTATGATGAATGTAATTGATAGAACTGGTTTAGAATTACCCTATTGGAAAAAAATCAATTTGAAAATACGAAATAAAATAAAGTGTACACTTTATTTTATTGTATACAAAGTGGGAATTGCCCATTTATTGCTTAGCAGACGATATGAGGGGATATCTGTTACTGAAAAGATGAAAATGGAAAAATTAATAGAATGCATAGAAAAATACGTTTGATTATGGATAAAGTAAATGAAAATATTATATATAATTACAAAATCTGAAATAGGTGGTGCACAAACTCATTTAATGGAAATAGTACGTTATATGCACCATGTTGGACACGATATTTTGGTTGTTACTGGTAACGATGGCTGGCTTACAGAAGAATTACTAACAATACATGTAGATTATATTGTCATGCCTGAATTAGTTAGGGAGATTTCCTTATATCGTGATATAAAGGCTGTTTTACGATTAAAAGAGATTATGGTTGCTAATGCTCCAGATATTGTTCATTGTCACTCTAGTAAAGCAGGTATTGTAGGTAGGATTGCGAGTTATCTATTGAATATACCATCTGTGTTTACAGCACATGGTTGGGCATTTACAGAAGGTGTTTCTTTTTTTAAAAGGGTAGTATACGCATTTATAGAACATACAATGTTAGTATTTACGAGAAAGGTGCTTTGTGTATCAGAATATGATAGGCTTCTTGCAAAAAAATGGTTTTTAATAAATCATAATCAAATAATAACTGTACACAACGGTATATCTGATAAAAAGAATCCATCCCAAACAATTAGCAGTAATATTTGCTTAGAAAATACTAAAGCACTGAATCTCGTAATGGTAGCCAGATTTGCCCCACCTAAAAATCAAATTGACTTAATAAAAGCCATAGAATATATTAACTGTGTAAAACCTGATAGTTATACAGTAAGCTTTGTCGGAGATGGTATATTATTATCCGATTGCCATCAATATGTTATAACTCATAATCTGGAAAAAATGATACATTTTCTAGGAAATCGTACAGATGTAGATGATATATTGAATCAGAACGACATATTCTGCCTAATTAGCAACTACGAGGGATTGCCTATTAGTATTATTGAAGCAATGCGAGCAGGAATGCCAATTATTGCTTCTGATGTAGGTGGTGTAAATGAGCTGGTGCAGGATAGTGTTAATGGGTTTTTGATATCACGAGGGAATATATCTGAACTTGTTAAGAAGCTGGAGTATATATTACATAATAGGGAGCTCATTAAATTTATGGGAGCAGCTAGCAGGGAAATATACGAAAAGGAATATACTGCTGATCAAATGAATCAAAAGATACATATGATTTATAACGAGATTATAACCTGTCTCTTATACACATCTGACGCTGCCGACGATCTACTCTGTGTAGA
>ERZ1026856.431-NODE-431-length-26865-cov-5.323238_pt1 | contig 26865 bp, 22 predicted proteins | sample MGYA00380158_ERZ1026856 | MGnify/ENA primary metagenome ERZ1026856 (study PRJEB33269, sample SAMEA4719794) | human gut metagenome | biome: human-associated habitat; feature: organic feature; material: feces | place: Cameroon | collected 2013-10 ...
CCGGCTTAGATTGAACCGGTCTCGGAGTACTGTGCCTCCGTTGCCGCCCCTCCGGGGACCCTGCTACTGAACCGTTATGAAAAAGGCCTCCCGGAAGGGGAAGCCTTTTCGATTACCTTAGATTGTGATGCCTCATCACACCAGTGATCAGCGAGTGAAGCCCGGCATACCCTCGATCGCGTATACACGTGTCGGGCAGGAGTCGAGGCCGATGATGTTCATCGGAGCATAGCTGATGAAGAAGGTATCGGTCTTCAGAAGCTCCAGGTTGCACAGAACCTCGAGGAAGGTTACATTCTGTGCCATCAGAATATCATGGAACGGCTTTACGTTACGAACGTCGCCCTCGATCGCTACACCATCACCGAAGCCCACGCACTGTACCTTGTGATCTGCGAGCCACTGCGCCATGTCTGCACCAACCTGCAGACGATGGTCGGTCGGGCCGCCGGTCAGCTTCGTGAATGGCGGAATCTTGTGCGGGCTGTCGAGGATGACGGTATCGCCCTCCTGGATCCAACCGCCGAGTGCCTTCTCGAGATCCTCTGCGGTGATCTGGTGATCCTCCGGAAGATCCAGTGTGCAGTAGATACCACGACCCATGAACTGATCAAGCGGAAGCTCTGCAACGCTCGGCCAGTTGCTGTCATGGTGGTACGGACACTCACAGTGTGTACCGAGGTGGCTTCCGATATCTACGTTTGTATGGAAATCAGGAACGACACCACCGGTATTGAAACGCCATAAGTTGCAGCGACGGCTCTCGGTGCTCGGATCGATGCACTTGCTGAGGTCGACGATATGAAGTCCACCCTTCATGTACTCCTTTGGTGGAAGCTGATCTGCAGCGACGGTCTTCGGCTTTCCAGCCTCCCAGTCATAGGTTACAAACTCTTCGGACATAAGAATATCCTCCTTAAATTGATGTGTGTTCCGGCGCTCTCCCCGCTTCCTCGAAACACGAAGCACGCCGGACAGATACTTGATTTATCTCACGATGCACCCAAGGTGCATGATGATTCATATGATTGCACACCCTCACTTTCCATGAGGGCAATGTCTACATTCCGGTGCCGCCCTCTATCCACTCACGAGGGCAATGCTTCCATCTGGCACCGCCCGCTTATGCTCTCGGACGGTTCTCCATCGCATGGATGAGGCCCACCAGGAAACGGTGGCTCGGGGTCGGTACGCCGGCCTTTACACCCGCGCGGACGATGCTGCCGCTGATGGTATCCACCTCACTGCGACGGCCATCGCGAAGATCGGCATAGATGCTGGTGAGACCATTCGGGCTCTTATCGCATACCGCCTTGACCTCAGCGACCTTCTCATCATAATCGAAGTCCATACCGAGCGCCGCTGCGACATCCACCGCCTCGCGGATCAGCTGACAGCAGAGCTTCCAGGCATTCTCATCGGTGGAAATATAGCCCAGCGGAACCTGCAGGGCACCCGTCAGCGCACTGGCCGAGACATTGGTAAACATCTTGTTCCAGATCATCTTCTGCACGCCGTCGGATACATCCGCATCGAGACCGCACGCCGTGAACGCATCCGCGAACTTCTGAAGGCGGTTTACATCGCCGGTCACACAGCCCATATGGGTCATGCCGCTGCCACCGTGCTTCGTCACACCGAAGCCGGCGACGCTTGCGTTATGCTGGGTCGTACCGATGATGATGTGCTCCTGCGGTACGAACTTACCGAGCATATCCTCGTGGCCGCTGCCGTTCTGCAGGGTCATGAGATAGGTCTCCGGACCGATGATGCTCTTGTTATTCTGAAGCGCACTCTCGCTGAACATCGCCTTCACGAACACGACGATCAGATCGACCGGCTCCATCCCCTCGGTGGACAGCACCGCATGCGGATGATAGATATTCGACGTACCATCCGGCTCCTGCACCTCGAGGCCGTCTGCATTGATCTTCTCCACGACCTGTGCATTGACGTCGATGACCGTCACCTCGTTGTGCCGGCTCAGGTACGCACTGTACAGACCACCCATGGCACCTGCACCTAAAACTGCAATTTTCATATCTTCTCTACTCCTTTCGGATTTTCAAAATACTGTGGATACTGCTGCTGACACAGCGTGAGGATCGGCTCATAGAGATCGAAGCCCGTATCCATCGCTTCGATGCTGTCCTCATAATGATGCTTCGCGAGCGCGTGCACCATATCCTCATGCGTCTCCATCAGCTCCGTCCATCGCTGCCGGTCCTCCAGCAGCCCGAGCAGACGGCACATATCGAAGCTCGTCCGCTGCATCGCCTCGATCACGAGATCCCGGCGCGCCAGCCGGAACATCTCCCGGTAGAAATCATAGTACAGACGGATCATCTCGCTCTGATCCTCGTTCTGCAGCGCTTCCTGCTCCTTCACGATGTGCTTCTTCATCAGGATCAGCGAACCGAAATGATGATTATACAGCTCGCCCAGAACCGCACGACACATCGTACGAAACATCCAGACATTGAGACGGATACTCTCCGCGCGAAGCCGGGGTACCAGTGCACCACGCGGCACATTGACCAGCATTTTCTCACGCTCGAGCCGGGCAAACGCATCATGCACCGGCGTACGGCTGAGCTCCAGCCGCGCTGCGATCTCACTCTCCACTATTTTTTCACCGGGGCGCAGAACCATCTCATAAATCATGAGCGATAGCGCACGATACGCATAATCCCGCGCAGACTCCTCCGGCCGCTTCTCGATGCGGACACTTGTTTGCATTGCTTATTTCCTTTCAGATACAGTCTCCTCCATTATAAGCGAAAATGCATCCAAACTCCACCGCAGATTATGCTTCCGGAAGCCGCGGCGTGCGCCCCGACTTCTCCATCATCTCCTCATAGAGACCGCTGGCCGCCTCCGGCGAGTACCCGTACACGAGGAAGGCATCCAGCACATACGGCGAAAACGTAATTCCCGTCAACGCCTTCGCAAACGCCATCGCCGCGATCTCACCGAGCACCATCACCGTCGAGGTATTCTTCACCGGACCGACATTCCAGAGCCGGATCCTGTAGGTCCGCGTCCAGATCTCCTTCCGGTACTTCTCCTCGACGAAGTGAAAGATCTCGTGCCCGAGCAGCAGCTTCGCGAGCGCGAAGCCCTCACCCATGAAAGCGCTTACACCATGCTGTGCAAAAAGCGCCTCGCCCTTCCGCACACCATCCATGAAGATATGGATCGTCTTCGGCTCGCGGAACTCCGCAAACAGCACCCGCGATGCGTTCTGTGGCATCTCCGGATAGTCCACATCCAGCCCGAGATACGCGGCCAATGTCTCCGGGTCGCGACTTCCACACTCCGCGGCCAGCTGATCTGCATACGCACGGCCACAGGCGATCGCCTGCTTCGTCAGCTCCAGACGCTCCGCATCACTGAACTTTCCGTTCAGCGGCTCACGCGAGAACGCATAGTATGCCCACTCCTCCTCTGGAATCGCACACAGATCCTCGACAATCATCTCCACCGGTCGCACCGTATAGTGCGGCATCTGACCATAGCTCGTACGCTGCTTCCCGAATAAGCCATCGGCGATCGGCTGCATGGCTTTCTTTACATCTTCCTTCGTCATCGGCCTCTCCTTTTAAAACAGCCCCGCACCAGGCGGGGCCATATGTTTCTGCTTATCGTACATCGTTGATGGAACCGACGATGAGGATATCCTCATCCGGCTCACGATCCATGATATCGAGATCCATGAGGAGCATCACCTGATCGAGATCTACCGCAGAGTAGTCGCATACACGCGGACCTACACATACGAAGTAGTCCGGACGGAGGACGGTATCGGTCTTGAATACCGCGAGATCCTTCCACATCTCTTCTACAGCTTCCTTATATGCACCGGCCTTTACCTTGACCGCAACGGCGTCGGAGCACTGTACCTTGATGAAGCCCTTCTTATCAACGATACGGATCGGATGACGATCCCCCATCTCGCCGGTGTACACGTAGAACTTGTCACTCTTCTCTGCAAGGTGAACATTGCTTACCTTCTCACCGAAGTCTTCCTTCGCGAGGGTCTCGGCCTCGGCCTCATCACACTCCTTCAGAAGGTCGGTGGTCTTTACCTCGGTCGAACCGGTTGCAATCGCGGTTACCTTACCGGTCTGGCTGTCGATCTCGATATGTACCTCGACGGTATCAGGGGAAGCACCGGAACCGATTGCTGCATCGGTGGCCTCCTTCTTCAGCTCCTTGATATCCTCCTGGGTCGGGTTCGGGATCACTCGCTCAACGACGTCACGTACCATCGAAAGAGCAACACCGATGGAGGAGATAACCTCTGCGTTCTCCGGGATGGAGTACTGAAGACCCATCTTCTTCGCGCAGTACGGAACGAGGGAAGCTGCACCACCGCCGCAGCCGACGAGCTTCATCGCGTCGTGGTCGAGCTGGTACTTATCGGCGAGTGCATTGATGCAGGCATTGACCTTCTCGAAGTCCTTATCGAGGATCTGGGTTGCGAGCTCCTCGACGGTGATGCCGAGCTTATCCGCTACCGGCTGCATGCACTTACGTGCGGCACTTGCATTACCATGTGCGAAGTACTTCTCATCGATAAGGCCGAGTACGTTCGCTGCATCGGTGTTGGTGAAGCAGATACGCTTGCCGCTTGCAAGCTTCACTGCGACGTAATCCGAAGGATCACCTGGCTTCGGGCTGAGCATCTCGATGGTCAGTGGGCCTGCATCGATCTCCTCCTCCGGTGTGAAGCAGGCATACTCGCAGCCTGCGATATGTGCGGAACGAGGTCCGACATCCTCTACGCCGTGGTCGTTGATACGAACCATGGAACCGCCGGCACAGCCGAGGATACGTACGTCGAGGGAGTTGATATAGGTATCATGTCCACCGATCTGTGCGTAGTCGACACCCGGACGACCATTCTTGATGACGCCGATGTTGGTCGTGGTGCCACCTACCTCGAAGTAGATTGCATTGGACGCACGAAGGTACATGAGGGAACCCATAACAGATGCAGCCGGGCCGGACAGTGCGGTCAGGATCGGACGCTTACGCATCTCGCTGATCTCCATAACGCCACCATCACCACGCATGATCATGAGCGGAACGGTGACACCGGCATTCCGAACGGAGGACTCAGTTGCGTTTGCGGTCGCCATCATCTTCGGAAGGATGGAAGCATTGATCGCTGCCGTACGTGTACGACGGGTCAGACCATAGAGCTTCGTGATATCGGACGCCATGGAAACCGGAAGGCCCTGTGCCTCTGCAAGGTCGTGGATCTTCACCTCTTCGTCCATATTATCTACACCGAAAGCCATGGAAGCAACGATTACCTGGGAACCCTCACCACAGAGCTCCTTGATCGCGTTGTTGATCTTCTCGTCGCTCAGCTCCTTCTTTTTCAGGAAGCGGTTGTGTACCGGGATCTTACGGCCGACCTTCTCGTCGAGCACGATGTCCTTCAGGTTCAGCTGACGCTTCGCGAGGAAGCCCTCGATTCCGCCACCTGCGACGCCAATGACACCGACGGAAGCGACATCACCCTCGATGAAGGCATTGGTCGCCTGTGTGGTCGAGTGCGCTACGAAAACGACATCCTCCGGGGCGATGTTGTTCTCCTCCATACAGTTCTTAAAGGACTGAACGACACCGGCTGCTACACCGTCCTTATCGTCATGTGTGGTTTTTACCTCGTTCTTACCGATGATCTCGTGGGTAAGGTTATCCATAGCGACACACTTGGTGTAGGTTCCACCTACGTCGATACCCATACGAACAGCACGATGCTCTGACATGTTTTCTCCTCCTGAAATACGTAATGATAGATGTTAATTTTACAGAAAAAGTGCCGCCGCCTCTGACAGCGGCGGCACCGCTTATTATTAGATACGATTCAGCTGATCAGCATCAGATGAACCACTCTGCACCGAGACCACCGACACAAACGAAGGTCAGGATGTAGAGGATGATACCTGCGATGTAAGCAAACGGAATCGAGAGCTTCAGGTAATCCTTCGAATCAACCTTGGTGTACGCAAGACCCCATGCAACCCAGGACTGTGTGATGCAGGATCCGATGTTTACAGTGATGGTCGGAATCGCGAATACACAGTACAGGAACGGGATGGAGAAGGAAGCCACACCACGAAGTACGCCGAGGGTAGCTGCACCACAGCCTACGAGGGTCATCGGTCCACGGAAGAGGCCGAGGCCGAGCAGAACTGCGAAGAGGATACATACGACGAGCTCGCTCTTCGGCATCACCGGTCCGAGGATGACCTTGAAGAACGGAGATGCATAGCTTGCAACCTGGTTGAACATCGGAAGCGTTAACAGGAAGCCTACGAGCGGAGCGGTATCAACGACACCATCATAGTACAGCTTGTTAACGAGCTGGCAGTTCTCCTTGAAGGTACCCTTCATCTTGCCGCAGAGGAAAAGTGCTGCGAAGCCGGCGATGACGAAACCACCGATAACGGAGAAGTCAAGCCAGATCTTCAGTACGACCGGAACGATCGGAAGAAGCAGTGTGTAGATCGGCGCATCCTTCTGCTCTGCACCACGGGTCTGCGCTGCCCATGCGTGGCTGGTCTTGCTCTTCTTAAGGAAGATTGCGGAAAGAACCGTTGCAAGAACGACAGAAACGACGACTGCTGCATAACCCCAGCGACCTGCATACCAGCCGAGGGTGAAGTCCGGCATCTCATCGACACCGATGAAGAATGCACGATACTGTGCGAAGTTAACCGGGTTCAGATAGATACCAGCGGCTACAGACTCCATGAAGGAGAACATCGCGATGGCCTTCGGAACACCGAGGGACATCATGATCGGAAGTACGATGACACCGATCGCGATAACAGGACCTGCACCGGTCATCGCAGTGAAGATGATCGCGGTTACGATGTTGAGAAGCGCGATGGTTACGATCGGCTTATCACCGCCGAGCTCTACGGTCTTACGAATAAGTGTAGAAGCGATACCGGTCTCCATGAGTACGCGGCCGAACCAGGCACCCCAGCATACGTTTACGAGGGTGGTACCCCAGCCTTCCGGTGCGGACTGGAAGATCTTGTTGAGGATCGCCATGATCTTCACCGGCTCACCGTTGCTGTAGAACGCGGTGGTGGAGAGGAACTCAGGTGTTGCAAAGTTTGCACCAAGCAGGGACAGAACCGTCCATGCGATCGTGATCAGCAGGAAGCCGATCATCAGGTTGTGGCCCTTCACGCAGTAATATGCGAGACCGAAGAATGAGAGAAGCAGTAAAATACCAACTACAAACTCCATAGGAATACCCCTTTCTTATTACCTTTGAAATATTTGATCAATGGTTGTGATTTGATGTTTTCCCATACTCATCATGGAAAGCATCGGATTAAAAAACGCTCCTCCTCTCTTCTTATAAGATTCTTTTTATATGGATGCCAGGCTGAGCCTGGCATCCACGGAAAGTCTCGCCGATGGCGAAGGCCTCTAAAAAGCTAAGTACTCATTCGGCTCACTCGCCTCAAAATACTGCGGGTAGATACGACGGAGATAATCGCCGTCCCGTGCGATGAAGCCGAGATGCTGCCGGTTGATCACGGAAAGTGCATCCGCGTCTCTCCGGCGCAGTGAATCCAGCATCATGCGATGCTCGGTCAGGTGGTTTTCCCAGCTGCCGACGGAAATCATATGGGTTTCGTAGCTGTAGGTCATGATCTGCAGCTGTCGGATCCGAAGCATGTCGCAGTTGATGAAGGAATAGGTATCCCAGGTCTCCTCCCGACCTAAGAAACCATACATGAGCTTATGCATGTTCGTGTCTTCGTCGAGCAGCCGCTCAGTCTCATGTGCTTCACAATGCTTCCGCTGCAGCCGGAGACTCTCCTCGAGTGCTGCCATCTGCTCATCTGTGATGCCCTGCTGACAGAGCGTCCGAAGGACATCCTCTTCCAGTACGGTACGCATGAACACGATCTGATTCACCCGTGGAATCGAGATCAGACTGACCTGGGTGCCACGCTGTGGATAAACCTCCACGCACTGCTCCTCCACCAGTCGTGCGATCGCTTCCCGGATCGGTGCCCGGCTCGTGTTCATCTGTGCGGCCAGCGAGTTCTCACTGAGTGCCTCGCCCGGCTGCAGGGTGAAGTTGATGATATCGTGTCGAAGCTGTCGATATACACTTTCGGAAGCCGTCAGAGTTTCCTCTGCTTCTGTCAGCGGTGCCATAGCACTCCTCCTGTATCTCATCCGGGGCACAGCCGCGCAGGCGGGCGTGTCGTCGGTCTATCCTTTATCTGTATACAAGCAGCGCATACAAGCTTGTGCCCTACTTCTCAGGATTTCGCATCTGCATACAGATGATCGCCTCTATTCCGTGCTTTTCTATCTGCATACAAGTTTTGCATACAAGACGCTGCACTGCATAACGTCCGTATGACAAGAAAATATCACAATCGCTGTATTTATGCAAGTACATTTCAACGCATTTCCATGTATACAACAAATTTACGCCTCGTTTGTTGTGCATTCTGTACACGGATTTTACAAATCTATCTGCATACAAGTTCTGGACGCGCGTTTTTTCATTGCATAAACCGGTTTAGTATTTTGGCATTTAAAAAGGACCCCGGGAGGGGTCCTATGAATGAATCAGCGCTGTTGCTTTCTGGCGTATGCTTTCCGAAGATTCGTCAGAAAGCCTGCCACATAGGCTGCGATGATGATGCCGAGGGCGATGGCGCCGGCTTCGGCCAGCACGAGCTTCAAAGTCTCACCGAAATGCGCCGTATCACCCTCGATCAGACTGTACATCGCATAGTACAGACCGCCACCCGGGAATTCCGGGATCAGCATCGGTCCCAGCATGACGACCACCGGGGTCTTGATGATCCGGGCCAGGATCTCACTCCACGCGGCGATCGTCAGTCCGGAAGCCAGCATGCCGAAGGTCTTCCCATAGCCGGCGTGCTGACATACGATATAGGCCGCCCAGCCGATCGCGCTGCCGACAACGATGGAGATCAGTGCTTTTCTGTTTCGTACACCAAATAAAATCGCGAAGGCGAGGGAGCTGATCGCCCCCATCAGCGTCTGTATGATATCTGCCTGCATCCTTAACCTCCTGCCAGAAGCACAATGGCAAATCCGAGGGCCACCGATACGGCCTTCAGAATCGCTTCACTCAGATTCAGTACGCCGCTGACGGTGTCTCCGTTGATCATGTCCCGAAGTGAGTTCGTCAGCTGCATCCCAGGAATCACCAGCATGATGTTCCCGATCATGATTTTATCCGGGTGCACGCCGATGCCGAGATGAACGAGAAGCAGCACCGCCAGCGCCGTCACGGCACTGCAGATGGAGGTCTGAATCAGGCTGTTCATCTGCAGATGTGCACTCATACAGATCATCCCATACAGAACCATGCCGGAAAGCGCAGATGCGATGCCATCCGGAAAGGTTCCGCCGAGAAAAATCGAAAGCGAGAACGAAATGACCATATACATCAGAAGATCCAGCCACCACGGAGCGGTCTTTTCCCGCCGTACACGCCTGAGTTCATCGCGGAACTCCTCCATGGATATCTCGCCATGACAGAAGTGCCGGGACAGTGCATTGACCTCCTCGACCTTTCCGAGACCGGTGACACGGGCTTTTATACGACGACTTTCGGTCATCGTCGTCCCGTCCGGAAGAAACGCCGTGGCAGCGATATACGATGTGATCGTAAACACATCCACCCGATCAAATCCACATGCCCGTCCGATACGCTGGACAGTATCTTCTACACGGCTGACCTCTGCGCCATAGGTCAGCAGCAGCTCACCTGCATTCATCGCACTGCTGAGACCGATGCTGAGCTGCGTCTTCTGCGCATTTACCTGTTCTACCATCTTGTTTTCACTCCTGCGTTTCTTCGAAAAGATGCATAAACCAGTAGCTACACATAAACGAAATATCATCTCTGACCTGTCTGTTTATATAATATCTCGTACGTTCTCCACATTTCGTTTTTTTATAACAAAAATGGCTGCTTCCCGGAGGAAGCAACCATACACTATGCTATTACGATATCGGTCTAACTTTTCAGGTCAAAATCAGGCGATTACTCTGCCTCTCTCGTCGCAAGGGAAATTCCCAGAGAATCCATCTTTGCGAGGATCTCATCGATCGACTTGCGGCCCATGTTACGAACCTTGCTGAGGTCCTCCATGGTCTTCGCACGGAGATCACCGACGGTGTTGATACCGGCTCTCTTTAAGCAGTTGTACGAACGAACGCTGAGCTCGAGCTCGTCGATGCTCATGTTATCGATATCACCTGCATCGGTCTCGGCCTCACTGCCACCTTCGGTATCCGTGCTGGTCGGCTGTGCGGAATCCATGTTTGCAAACAGCTGAAGGTGAGACTCGAAGATACGTGCGGAAAGGGATACTGCATCCTCTGGTGACATCGCACCGTTGGTCGTTACATCGAGGGTCAGCTTCTCCTCCTGGCCGTCCGCCAGCGGATCGATCATGAGGTTAACCTTCGTTACCGGGCAGAAAATAGAGTCTACGGCGATCACACCGATCGGCAGATCACTGCGATCACGTGTATTGGCACCGTCATAGCCACGGCCCTTTACGATCTTGATCTCCATGTAGAGTCTGGTTTCCTTACCGGAAAGGGTAGCGATTACCTGATCCGGGTTGATGATCTCGACCTCGGAGCTTACCTTGATATCCGAACCACGTACGATACCCTCGCCGGCATAATCGATGTATGCCATGACCGGATCATCGCTGGTTGCGATGTTTCTGATCGCAAGCTTCTTTAAATTAAGGATGATATCGCCGACATCCTCCTTCACACCAGGGATGGATGAGAACTCATGATAAACGCCGTCGATTTTCACCTCGCTGACTGCAGCACCCGGCATGGACGAAAGAAGAATACGTCTTAAAGAGTTACCGATGACGGTACCCTCACCCTTCGCAAGTGGTGAACATACGAAACGGCCAAACTTCTTATCATCTGAGAGCTGCTCGACTTCGAGAACCGGTTTGATATCTACTGCCATTACCCTACCTCTTTATATAAATCTATGAACGAATTGACAACAGCAGATCCTAGAAGCATCCCTGCACATATCAAAGCACATAGTGATGCTATTTTTAGAATCAAGCTATTCTATTATAGCGTTAATTTTTTTCTTGTCCAGCTTTTTCACTGAATTCCCTGAAAAATATTCGAAAAATATTCGAAAAGCATTGGACCCGGCGGGGCGACAGGCCTGTACGACTATCAAAAAAGCGTGATTCCGGGGGGAATCACGCGATATCTACCAGTGTGCCGCTGCTGTCGAAGTTCAGGCTCAGCTGGCCGCGGAACTGCTGATTCCGCTTTTCGATCTTTCCGACCGTCTTGTTATAGGTCGCGAAGCGATCGAGGGTATCCTTGTTTTCGATGTATAAACGTATATATGTTATACGTTTGCCCTGCAGGCGGCCCTTGACGAGCTCACCCTTATCGGTGATGCAGTCGTAGGAGACGGTGATATCGGTGTATTCATTGATCTCCTTGATCGCCGGAGCGAGTACGCGCTGCTTGAAGTTTCCGAAGGCGGTATAGACATCCGCCATCAGGTTTTCACGGAGGGCATCAACCGAGATGTCGACCCAGCCCTTGTAGGCATAGGATTTCGCAAGCTCATACAGGCGCGGGGAGTACTTACTGGTCATCGCGAGGATGTTATACAGCTCGTATTCCGTAAAGTTGTTCTGGATACCGAGGAGATAGGTCTTGATTCGGCTGTCGAGAATCAGGCTGATCGTGCCCTTGCGCTCGTTGTATTCCGGTTCGTTGAACCAGCGGAGCTTAATGACACGGTTATCGATGTTTACCCAGAAGGCCTTTTCGTCGATGGAGTCGATCATGTTCCGGAAATCACGGTATACGTTCTTCGGATCGATGCCACAGAGACGTGCGAAATCGAGTGCGCGGATCTCGTATTTTTTAAACTCCTCTTCGCCCGGCTTGATCATCGTGATCACGTAGTTCACGAGCTTCTGCTCGTTGGCGGTGAGATTATACTTCGCCTTCTGAATCAGCGCGTTATCCTTTACGACCAGATAGCTGCGCTGATCGTCCATCTTCTCTTTCTGTGTTTTAAATGCTGCCATATTCCTCGTCTCCGCGCACGATTCCCACGATAAGTACCGGCGTTATATGCCTGTGCGTGAAATTCAGCGCACAATAGCATAACTACACGATTCTTACCCCTGCGAACGGTGCAATGATATGTCAATATAGTAAAACGAGGAGGGGCAAAAATCAATGACCGTAATTTTGTTATAATTCATCCCTCTATTTTCCCGTCGTCTATGACCGTAAATATGTTATATCTCCTGCGCGTGGCGCTTCTGAACCTGCGATTCCCACCCACGCGCGCGCCTTGGTATTTGATTTTCGTTTAATTTTTTATTTTGCTTATTTAATATTTAATATATTTATATATATACAAGGGGTGAAAGTACAGAATTGCGTTGTTTTTTATCCACAAAGATAACAGATTGATGGTAAGGCATAACGGATTTACGGTGAGCTGTAACAGAAAGACGGCAGCTTCTAACAGATTTACGGTATGCCCTGGTCGTCGTGCGAGGGCGGTTTTTCGACCGAATCCAGGTGTTGTGTTATCCATTTTTCACGCGGAACGCCGGTCTGAAAAGCGAAATTTCCGCTGCAGCTTCGCCTTTTTCTGTTTCTTTTCGGACATTTCCCGGTGAAAAATCAGCAGTTTCACGATTTTCACGCGATTCTTTTGGCGTTTTTACCGTATAACAAAATTACGGTCCACGCCTCGCTTATAACGCGATGACGGTCGAAATATAACAGATTTACGGTAGATACGCGCGGTCTTGTGGAGGCACATATTTACCGTAATTTTGTTATAAACGATGAACAGATAACAAAAAGACGGTATGGGTTGTCTTCATACCGTCTTTTTGTTATGTTTTATGACCGTAATTTTGTTATCTGTTCAGATCTGCATGATTTTGTCTCTGAATTTTCGATATGCATCAGCACTTTCATCAGTATTTCAGCGCTTCAAGCTGCGCTCTGATGTCGTCGCATGGCTCGGCTGCGAGGAGCTCCTGCAGTTCGGCGCGCATCGCGTCTCCCGGCTCGTAGCCGTCCTTACACCAGCTTTCGAGGACGTTCAGGGCCATCTGGCGGTTGGCATTGACCGGGCAGCGGAGGGAGCTGATGACGAGGTCCTCGCCCTCTCCTGTGCTGTCTGCGAGGTTCTGCACGAGGTAACTCAGCTGATGGTACGGGCGGTAGGCTTCGCCGATGCCCAGCTGGTCACGCGGGCCGGAGGCCATCATCGCGAGCGGCAGGTGGCGGCGGTAGATGTCGAGGAGCTTCTTCAGCGTATCACTGTCCTTCGGGAGGACATCGACGAGATCGGCGTAGACATTGAACGCGGTGTCCATCGCGTGCAGCATCTCATCGGTGCACTGGATACCCATGCGGCAGGCGGTACGGAAGCCCTGGCCCTTTGCGATGAGATCCTGTACGAAGCTGCGGATCTCGTCGGTATGGAGGATCTCCTCGGCGCGCTCGTGGAGCTTCCCGCTGCCCTGGAAGATGTTCTGGTCGAGGTAATCGCGCACGCTCAGCACGGTGTTCAGCGTCTGCTCGCTCATGCGGCAGCGTCTCGCCTGGTGAAGATAGCCATCGAGGAGCTGCGTGCGGTCCGGCATCGCAGTGATGCCCTGCATGCTCGATTCATCGAGGAGGCCGTCCAGGATGGCGCTGGCAAGCACGAAATCGTCGTCATTGAAGGCCGGATTCGTGAGGACGGTCGCGAGGCGGATCTTATCGGCCACGGTGCGCGCGGAATAGGCGGCGCCGATCGTGTTGTGGACGCCCTCATGGAAGAGCCAGTTCTTCACGCGGCCGCTCTTCGCCTCCAGATGCTCGACGGCGTGGATGCGGCCCCAGCCGTGCACCTGCTGTCCGAAGCGGAGGATCTCCTCTTCGGCGTCCTGCCAGCTTTCTGCGACATGGATCGCGAAGAGTGTGAATTCGTCGGAGAGCGCCAGCGTGCGGACCGCGTCCTTCACCGCGTCGTTGTCGTCGGTGTCGAGCATCGAGAACAGCACGAGGGCGAGCTTGACACACTCGCAGCTTTCCGTCGTCACGAGCAGATTTGCAGCCAATGCAAACAGCCCGTCTGCATTGACCTCTTCCGTATGGTCGTTCGTCCACTGAAGAAGAGGGGCTTCGAGCGGAAGCATGCGGTGGCCCGTGGACGGCGCGAAATACGCTTCGATGGTCGCCTGGATGCTCTCGGTGTCACCCATGGAGGTCGAGTTCAGCAGATCGGCGAGCGGCGTACAGTCGGCCTCCTCGGACGGTCCGTGGAACAGCGCGATGCCGTCCAGCGCACCATCGACGAGCTGCATATCGGAGAGTGCGCTGTGGGAGCTGCTTACCTCCGCCGGTGTGCGGCCCGGCAGCCTGAAATCCGCCGGCAGCGTGCCGGACGGCGTCAGATGATCACAGATATATTCGTAGATTGACATGATTTTTCCCTCTCAGTAATAGGAGACGATGCCATGAAAAGGCGCCTTCGGCGCAGGCATCGTCGCTTGATTATTTCGCCTTCGGCGAAATAATCAAGCGACGCCCGGGGGCATCCACGAGCCTCTCCGCGCTACGCGCGGCCCTCTCATGGATCAGTACCCAAAGTGCTCGCGCTGTGTGTCGGCGTCGAAAACCTTATGGTAGGCTTCGCTGCCCTGGTAGAGGATGCGGACGAGCGTCCACTCGACGGCCTTGATGGTGACGGTGTCGCCGACCTTTTTCTTACAGAACGGGTGACTCGCGAGGTTCACGCGGGTCGTGATCTCCTGCTTTCCGTCGGAGATGATGACATAGTCGCCCGGCTGCGCACCGGTGCGGCCCTGGAGCTTCGTCTGGTAATATGGCTTCGCGGTCGCTGCGCCACTGCTCTTCCGCGGGCTGCTGAAGCCGTTTGCGGAGGCCGGTCTGCCGCTCTTTCCCTGGCCGCGCTTCGCTGCTGCGCCGGACTTCTTCGGCTGACCGGAGCGTTTTCTGAAATCGTTCATAAATATCATCCTTTCTGCTGTTGCAGGTACCAGATCGTCATTGCGGAGGTCTTGTCCCTGACAGCGAAGCTGTCTCTATCGTGCAATGGCGATGTACGACTGCATGCTGTGTTTGGAGCTGCCGTCGTTATGGTTTTATACATTTGGATACCGTAAATCTGTTATATGTTGCGGGCTTTCGATCGCCTGGTGTGAAAAAACCGGGCTTTCTGCCATTATAACAGAAAGTCCGGTTCGTGAATCAGTTATTCTCCAGGAAGCCTTCCAGCTCGCGCTTGTACTTCGGATTCTGCAGCTTACGAAGCGCCTTGTTCTCGATCTGACGGATACGCTCACGTGTGACGTGGTACATGGTACCGATCTCCTCGAGGGTACGCTCACGTCCATCGACGAGACCGTAACGCATCTCCAGGACCTCACGCTCACGCTCCGAGAGGTTGCAGAGGATCTTCTCGACCTGTTCCTTCATCATCACGTTCGTCACGTTCTGCTCCGGGGAGATGATCTTCTCGTCGGCGATGAAGGAGCCGAGATCGGAATCCTCGTCCTCACCGACCTTACTGTCGAGGGAAGCAGGACCGGCGTCGTAATTGACGACCTCCTGTACACGCTCCTCCGGGATGTTCAGGTACTCGGCGATATCCGCGGTCGTCGGCTCGTGACCGAGGGTCAGGGCCAGCTGACGGGAAGTCTTCTTGATCTTGTTGATGAGCTCAACCATATGAACCGGCACACGGATGGTTCTCGACTGATCGGCGAGGGCACGTGCGATCGCCTGACGGATCCACCAGGTCGCGTAGGTGGAAAGCTTGAAGCCACGCTCCGGCTCGAACTTCTCGACACCACGCATGAGGCCCATGTTGCCCTCCTGGATGAGATCCAGGAAGCTCATGCCACGTCCGGTGAAGCGCTTCGCGATGGAAACGACCAGACGGAGGTTGCACTCGATGAGGCGCTGACGCGCATACATATCGCCGTTCTTGCAGCGATTCGCGAGGTCGAGCTCCTCTTCCGGTGTCAGCAGCGGGTAGCTTCCGATTTCCTTCAGATAGATACGAACCGGATCATCGGCGGATACATTCTCGAGGTTGGCGAGTGCTTCCATATCGAGGGTCCGTGCTTCACGATCCTCCTCGGACAGCTCCTCATCCTCGAGATCCTCATCGCTGGCATCATCGTCATCGTCGACGGCCACCTGCGTAAGCTCCTCGGACAGCTCCAGCTCGCTCTCCATCTCAGCTTCGTCCTCGAGTTCGGCGCTGTATGCATCCTCCAGCATCTGCTCCGTCTCCTGCTTGATCACGGTACTGGAGCCATCGCGACCATTGATTTTGATGATGAGATTCTTGTTACCTTTTGTGTTCTGTGTATTAATTTTAGCCATTGAATAACCTGAAACGATAAAGACGACCGGAGTCGTGTGAACTATATTGCTACAGATCATCTGCAGCGCAGATGAACATGCTGATATTTTTAGACAGCCTTGCTATTTTATGAGGAAAGAGAAATCTTTACAAGACAGTTTGGAATAAAGAACATAAAAATGATTTTATGTACAGGATAAGTTTTTTTATTGCTTTGATTTTCGAAGAAAATCAAAGCAATAAAAAAACCCGGGAAGCAACCGGGTTTAATTATAAAGGATTTAGTTTTAAAAAAAGGATTGTGCCTGATGTCTTTCTCAAGCATCTTTATCATAACGGAATCTGTTTGAAAGTGCTTGAAGAAAAGCGAAATGTCTCATTATGAAATTCTTAAGATGATTCTTAACTCATTTCTTCAGTGTTCTGAAAGACCTCGATCGCGACTTTTCAGAGCTGCTTTGGCATAGCTTTTCATACAGGAATCAGGTTTACGCGTAGCGCTCCATACGGATCTCGACGTGCATCATCGGTGCGGATTTCCCGACAGCCTGACGGAAGACTTCCTCATCCTCCGGTTCTCCGGCGACGGAGCCGTAGTGCGTCGGGATGACGAGCTGCGGGCGCAGGATGACAGCGAGGGTAGCCGCTTCATGTGCGTTCATGGTATAGGTGCCGCCGATCGGAAGCAGTGCGACATCGCAGCGTACCGCCTCGGCTTCCGGCGTGATGTCGGTGTCGCCGGCGATATAGATGCGACGTGTGCCGTCGTCGAGCAGATAGCCGATCCACTGCTGCGCCGCCGGGTGGAAGCGCTTCTCCGGATTATAGGCCGGGATGGCGCTAATCTGTATGCCACGAAAATCCAGACTCTCGTTCCATGCGAGAAAATGCTCATGCGCATCGTCGATACCGGAATCTGCGGTCGCCCCGTGCATCGAGGCCGGATAGACCGCTTCGCTGCTGCTCTTCCGTACCTTCGCGATGTCCTCGACCGAATAGTGGTCATAGTGCGCATGCGTCACGAGGATGAGATCGGCATCGGCTGTGGTTTCCACGAGGTGAAACGGATCACAGTAGATTACGACATCCTCATGATGCTCGTCCTTCAGCACGAGCCGGATCGCGGCATGGGTTAAAACACGAATGTCTTCACGTAACTGCTTCATACATACTCCTTCCCGGATGGTATACAACCATCCATCCTGGAACGCCCCTTTATATTCTGTTTTCTATCCCCTTTTGCTGCTTCCGTGAAGCGCCATGAACAGAAGCAGACTCGATACGTGCCCGGCACGCATTCGAGTTAATTCTATTTTATGCGTTTTCGCGCAGTGTCGCAAGTAAAAGCAGGCTCGAAACGTGCACCGCGCGGATGCCGGCGAGCTGCAGCTTATCGAGGACGCCCGCACTGTCATCGATGAAGAGATGCGGTGTAGCGAGTCCCTGATGGTTGTTTTCCAGCGCTTCCCGCACGGCCTCCGCCTTCACATCGCTCCGTGTAAACAGGATATGGTCCGCCGGGAACAGACCCGGATACCAGCGCCTGAGAAACGCGAGCTTCTGCTGATCCTGCGCTTCGGTGCCGGACTGACTCACCACATAGTTCAGTGCCGGGGACGTATACTTCTCGATGTACTCCCTGATGAAGGCAGGTGCCTCCGCGTACTGGTAGAGGTCATGGGTCTCCATGAAGTCGTCAAACGCATCGTCCGGTACCGCATTGATGCCATCGGATCCATACGCGTATACAGACAGTACCCCATCGATATCGAAAAAGCGGACCAGATCCCGCTGCTTCAGAAGCGCGGTATCGAGGCCCAGCTGATAATTCGGATCAAACATACCTATCTCCGTTCTTAACATTTCAGGCCCGGAATCATCGATTTGCCGGGCTTGATGTAAATACCGTTTTTTTGTTATATGTCCGCAGCGACGCATCCGGATCCGGCGCATCCTCGCACCCAGGGCGCGGATAAACGACCAGCCAGACCATCGCCGGACAGATCAGTCCTTCGGCTCTCGTGTAGCGTCGATCTCCGCCTCCGTCATATGGTCGAGCATCGCATAATCCATATTAAAGGTCAGAAAATCGTCGTAGTCATACATATCCTCGAAGCTGGCGAGGCGGACATCCGGGTCCATCTCATCCTTCTCCTCGTCGGTGAGGTACTCGTTTTTCAGTACATTTATAACATATTGACGGGCTTCCTGCGGCATCGGACGTGCCGGGCTCAGGCCCTTATCCTCACAGTTATGGATGTAGCTGTGGATCGCCGCATGAAGCGCGTACTCCTCGTAGATGTTCGGGATGAACGGATCCTTCGACTTCACACCCTTCAGCAGGTTCAGAAACGCCGCCGCGCCATCCTGTCGATCATAGTGATCCGGGAAGTAAAAATGGATATTCTCCTGGTATTCCTCATCGTCCGGCAGTACCTTAAGATAGCTCTGGCCCGCCGCCCACTCGATATCATTGATAAGAAGGGACGTCAACCGATCGTTGATAAACTCACGGATGTAGGCATCAGCCTGCGGATCCCTCGTAAATGCTGTATTGATCTGGAGCATAAAATCTCCTCCTTCGTTAGAATAAGTTTTAGTATAACATATCTCGTTTTCAGAACTTATAACAAATTTACGGCACTCACGCCTCCACCTTCTCCATCTTCACGCGAAGGCTCAGCCGTCGCTCGGTCGGAAGATCGTCGAAGCGGATCGTGTAGGCCGACTGGTCGAGGTCCACGTCCTGGATCGTGCCGAGTCCGAAGGCGCGGTGCCGTACGCGGTCGCCAATGTGAAAGACCGCGGCATCGTCACTTCGCCTGAAGTGGCTGTCGACCAGCTGGATATAGCTCTCCGCCTCCTTCAGAAGCCCCGCCTTCGGTGCCTCGGTGAAGTGCAGGAGGTCCCGGTCGATGTCCAGGATGAAGCGCGACGGATAGCGTGGCGAGCCATCGAAATTCCGACCGGCGGCCTCGGAAATATAGAGGCCCTTCTCGGCCCGCGTGATCGCGACGAAGGCGAGCCGCCGCTCCTCTTCCATGCCCTCCAGGGTGTTTACCTTCTTCGACGGGAAGATGCCCTCACTCATACTGCAGAGAAAGACGTATGGAAACTCCAGGCCCTTCGCGGTATGGACCGTCATGAGCTTCACCCGATCGTGGCTGTCCGCGATATCCATGTTGCTGAGCATCGCGACGCTCTTCAGGTACGCCTCGAGATCCGTCTCCTCGCCGGCGCTCGTCTCGAAGGAGAACACCGCCTGTTTGAGCTCTGCAAGATTATCAAGCCGGTCCTGGGCTCCTTCCGTGCGCAGCAGCTTCTCATAGCCGGACTCATGCAGGATGCTCGTCAGCACCTCGGAGATCGTCCGCTCCGCATAGCTCGACGCATATTTCTCGATGAGCGCGATGAATTCCCGCGCCTTCGTGCCCCGGAAGATCTCGTGCTCCAGGTTCTTCACAAGGGCGTCATACAGTGTGCCTCCGTGCTGCTCCGTATACTCCTCGAGGAACTTCATGCGACGCACACCGAGATTCCGCTTCGGAACATTCGCGATGCGCCGGAAGCTGAGATCATCCTTATAGACGATCATCCGAAGATAGCACAGCGCATCCTTGATCTCCATGCGCCCGAAAAACTGTACACCGGAGTAGATCGTGTACGGAATCTTCGAGCGGAGAAGCACCTCCTCGATCGTCCGCGTGACATAGTGCGCCCGGTACATGACCGTCATTTCGTTATAAGCGACGCCCATCTGATGCAGGGTCTCGATGTTTTTTACCATCCACTCGGCTTCCTTCGTGCTGTCCTCCGCAAGATGACAGACGACCGGTACGCCATCGGGCAGCATCGGGATCAGATCCTTCTCGATCCGCTGCCTGTTCTTCCGGATCAGAGCATTGGCCACCCGGAGGATCTGCGGCGTCGAACGGTAATTTTCCATCATCATGATCGTCTGCGTGCCCGGATGATGCTGGTCGAAGTCCAGCAGGTACTTCACGTTCGCACCGCGCCAGGTATAGATGGTCTGGTCTGGATCGCCCACGATGAAGAGGTTATGGTGGTAGGCGCACAGCACCTCCATGAGCCGGTACTGCAGCGGGTCGATGTCCTGGAACTCATCGATCTGGATGTACATGAGCCGCTTCTGCCACTTCTCCGCGATGTCCGGATGCTCCTGGAAGATGTAGAGACTCAGGATGATGAGATCGTTATAATCAACCGCAAAGGTCTTCCGCTCCTGGTAGAGATAGCCGTAAAAGAGGATGTCGTTCACCTCGGTCGCCTGGAGATACTTCTGGTGCAGCTCGTCGATCGGCAGCGCGATCATGTCGAGGAAGTAGCCCGGCTCCGTGAGACACTTCCGCATCTCGAACATATCCCGCGCACTTGCAAAGGTCTTATCCCGGAGCGTCAACCCACGCTCCTCATAGATGATCTTCAGCATCTCATCGATGTCACTGTTGTCGAGCACCATGAAGCTCTTCGGATAGCCGATCGCATGACTGTCCTCCTGCAGGATGTTCACACAGAAGCCATGGAAGGTGCTGATATAGCCCGTATCGTTGTCGCCCGTCAGCTGATGAATCCGCTGCCGCATCTCATTCGCCGCCTTATTCGTGAAGGTCACACAGAGGATGTTCCCCGGCAGCACCCCGAGTTCCGTCACGAGATACGCGAACCGATGCGTCAGCGCCCGCGTCTTCCCGGACCCCGCCCCCGCGATCACACGCACGAAGCCCTCCGTCGACGTCACCGCTGTGAGCTGCGCCTTATTCAGTCCTTCCAGAATCTCGTCCATTTCGTTACCCCATTTAACTCAGCCGTACATTCGTAATTGATGATATTATAGCACATATGTTCGTACTGTACAATATGCCGGAGGGGGCGCCATCGAAAACCATACTCGCTGCAACTGTTCAGTCAGGACCCGAAGGACCGGCAGCTGAAGCCATACGAAGAGATCGTGAATAAATCCAAATCGGGCCCTTAGAACCAGTTGGAGCAATTTTTCCTTAGCACTCTCTGCAACACTGAGTTTTCATAAAGAAAACTCAGTCGTTTGCAGAGAGCCTACTGGTTCTTAGGGCCCGATTTGTGATTTTTCCGATCTCGTAGTACTGTGCTTCAGCTGCCGGCCCTTCGGGTCCGTCACTGAATTATACTGCGTTTTCGATGGCTCCCCTCCGGCGATTATACACGAACCAGCGGCGACAGCTCCCCATCCGCGAGGATGATGAGCTTCTCCGTCGCACGCGACTCCGCCGTATACAGACGGTGCCGGTACAGCTCCCGGTCCGGATAATCCCGCACCGACACATCCGGCAGGATGACGGTATCAAACTCCAGCCCCTTCGCGAGCTTCAGCTCCATCATCACCACACCACTCTTCGGCAGTGCCTCATAGGAACGGATGATATGCGGTGTATCGTCTCCGAGTGTCCGACGCATCATATTGATGCCCGTCCAGTCGCAGCACACGATGGCCGTGAGTCCCTCCGTGCGGTCGTTCTCCCGGATCACACGACGCAGCTCCTCCACGTAGGTCTCGTGGTCGGTGCAGGCCAGCACCGTCGGCTCCACACCCTCCCGCTGCACGGAATTCGTCTGGATCCGAATCTCCTGCGGCAGCAGGCTCGTAAAGAGTTTCGTGATCTCCGGGGAGGAACGATAGCTCGTCATCAGTGAGAGCTCCGTCACCTCCTTGCCCTGCTCCGTAAACATCCGGCGTATGTCCGCGAAGCTCGCCGTACCACTGTGGATCGACTGGAACTCATCGCCGAGGAACATGAAGTGCGCGTTTCGGAAATAGCGTGCGAGCAGCATCAGCTGCGCCTCCGTATAATCCTGCACCTCATCGACGATCACATAACGGGTGTTGCGGTCGGAGGTTCCGGTCAGCGTCATCTTGAGGTAGCTGAACTCCGCCGGCGTCAGATCATCCTTTCCGAGGATCGACTTTCCGATGGCTTCCATATCGAGCCAGTCGAGGTTCCGGATCTTCTCATAGACACCACCCATCTGGCTCTCATCCGGCTCCTCATCATAGAGATCGTCGAGGCCCTGATCGTGCTTCTTCTTTTCCTGCTTCTGCGCGTTGCTGCGTGCGAGCTCCTCGAGCTCCTCCACCGCGGTCTGGATCAGCCAGGTCGTGGACGAGGTGCCCTTATGGCGGCGCAGCACGCCGAGAATCTGCTGCTTATCGAGCACGCGTGCCCGCTTCAGATTGATGTTGTGGAGGTGCTTCGCTTCGATGCAGAAGCCCACCAGTCCCTCATCGATCTGGTGCAGCGCATCCGCTTCGGTGATATCCGCCTCGCCGAGACTCTTCACCCCGAGATCATCGAGGAAGTCGGACCAGGTCATGGTCAGCGGATTCGCCTCGCCCATCTCCGGCAGCACGTGATCGATGTACTGCTGGAAGACCGGATTCAGCGTGATGAGCGCCACCTGGTTCGGTCGCAGACTGTGCCGGCGGCGGTAGAACAGATACGCGATACGCTGCAGCAGCACAGAGGTCTTACCGGAGCCCGCGATGCCCTGCACGAGCAGCACCGGCACGTCCGGATAGCGGATGATGAGGTTCTGCTCCTTCTGAATCGTCTCCGTGATGGACTGCATCTTATCGCTCCGCTTCTTCGTGAGCGAGTGGATCAGCAGCGGATCCTCCAGCGCGATCTTCGTGTCGAAGTAGGCCTTCAGCACATCGCGTTCCAGATCAAACTGCCGGCGAAGCTTCAGGTCCACCGGGATCTTACGGTCATCAACCATATAGGAGGTCTCGCCCAGCGCCTGGTTGTAGTACACCTCCGCGATCGGGCTTCGCCAGTCGATGATCTCCGGCTCATGATGCTCGTTTGACACCGAGGACGAGCCGATGTAAAAGCTCTCCTCCTCCGTCTCCTCCGGGAACTGCACCGTGATGCGCGCGAAGTACGGACGCGGCAGCAGGCGGTTGACGCGCTGCAGCCCCATCGATACGGTCCGGCTCGAGATATTGAGCTCCTCGACCGCACGGCTCATGGTCTCAAACTCGATTAGCGTCTCCTGCGACTCCTCGATACCGACGAAATCGTACTGGAGGTCATCCGCGACCGTGTTCTTCTCCTCCTGCGCCTGTCGCTGGAGATCGACGAGCTCGGCCTCCATCTGTTCCTTCATCCGCGCGAGCTTCCCGTATTGCTCCGTCAGATGCGCCTGTTCTTCTCTGAAAATTCTATCTTCGTTCATTCCTTACCTATTAAAAAAAATTATGCGTCCGAGCGCGCGAATGCGTTCTTCATGTGCATGCTGGCCTCATACAGCACCTTATCGAGCACGTCGTCGGTCTCTCTCCGGAGCATCTCGGCGATGGCCTCATTGGCCTCCTCGAGCGTCGTGTCCTTCGCGTCCATAAAGCGCTGGTCATACTCCCTGATCAGGCGGTGACCCGCGATGGCCACCTTGTTCTGGTAGCGCTCGATGTGGGAGGAGGTGTAGCTGTAGGCAGCGTCCGAGAGGGCCGCGATCATCCGGCTTGCCCAGTAGAAGCTGTCGGTGGACACCTGTGCGGTGGTACTGTTCATATACGCAGGGGTTCCGTCAACATTGGCATAGAACGGTACGAAGGCGTTAAATGCGTTGGAGCCGTAGCAGATCCACTCGATCGCCTGAAGCTCGGCCGGTACGTATGGGCGGAGCTGGAGGCAGGCCATGAAGCTCGTACGGTTGATGCCGATGGTTCGGTAGGTGCCGCAGAGCGACTTGTCACCGTGTTTGCGATACGGATCATACGGGGTGCCCTGGAAGTGGTTCGAGAGCGCCCACTTCACCTCTTCCACCGTGATCTTGTGCTCCGGCACGAGGGACCATGGGAGGTCGTCGCTCACCGGGGTGAAGTCTGCATCCGGGCCATCCCAGCGGTACGTGCGCGGATTGAAGTAGCGGAACAACGCCCAGGCACGCGGGGTGTTGTAGGTATGGTCGGAATCATCGTGGCTGCCGAAGGCGAGACGCGGATTGAAGGCGTCGCCCTGACCGAGGTCGAGGTGATTCTCCTCGACGAAGCTGCGGAGATCCGCGGAGCACATGAACTCCTTCTGCGCACCGAGGGCGTCCTCGAAATCGAAGTGATCGATGCCGAGCTGGTTCGGCATGATGACATACTGGTCATCCGGCACACGACGTGCCATCCAGTGATGACCACCGATGGTCTCGAGCCACCAGATTTCGTTCACATCCTGGAAGCCGATGCCGTTCATCTCGTAGGTGCCGTACTGCGCGAGCAGGCTGCCGAGACGCTCGACGCCCTCACGTGCGGAGTGGATGTACGGAAGGACCAGGAGGACGATATCCTCCTCACCGATGCCGCCGGCCTTCTCCGCTGTGTGCTCATCGCCCGGCTGGAAGGTCACGAGTGGATCGGCTCCGAGTACACGTGCGTTCGAGGTGATGGTCTCGGTTGCGGTCATCGCGACGTTCTCACTGTTCACGCCGGCAGCGGCCCAGATGCCCTCGCCCTTCACGGCGTTCGGCATCGCAGTATAGCGGAGCGGATTCTCCGGCAGCGGAATCTCCACGTGGCTCAGCACCGAGCGGTATACCCGCGGCTGCTGGGACGGCTCCACCACAACCCACTTCTTCGCTGTGAACTTACCTGCGCCGGAATCATCGTTCCGGGCAATCATCGTCGAGCCATCATAGCTCGCGTTTTTACCTACTAAAATCGTCGTACAAGCCATCGTACGTTCCTCCCTTATATATTTGCTGGTACATTTCAAGCAGGAGACCAGGAAGGCCGGCAACCGAAGCACAGTACTCCGAGACCGGTGAACTCTAAGCCGGGGACCCTAAGCGGCACTAGGCCCTCCGCAATCGCCGAGTTTTCCTGATGAAAACTCTGCGTTGCAGAGGGTGCTAATGAAAATAGTACCAAGTGCCGCTAAGGGGACCCGGCTTGAGTTCACACGTTCTCTCCGTATGGCTTCGGTTGCCGGCCCTCCGGGTCCCCTGTCTGCTCTGTATCAAAAAAGTACTAACTATTTTAACATAGTTAGTACTTTCCTCAAATAGGCAGTTTTCAGCTTTCGGTATCAGACGGTGACGGCGCCTGGGAAGTAGCCGGCGACGATGTCTTTCCGGAGATTTTCGCCGATGACGATGATGACGTCCTCGGTCGGGGTGGTGAGCGGGCGGAAATGGCGTTCGTCCTTCGTGACGTTCAGCTCGAGCCCGCTGGAGAAGCCTTTGATGCGGAGGACGTGGCCGGCGGCGGGATCCTCGAGGAGCTTCAGCACGCGTTTCTTCAGGTTCTCCGGCGTGGTTTCATAATGCATATAGAAGAGCGACTGGTAGGCGTCCTCTTCGGCAACTGCCTTCTTCAGGAAGCTGACATGCCGGTAACCGGCGGCCTCCAGCATCTGGAAGTCCGCATCCTCGAGCTGCTCCCATGGCTTCGCGAGCACATCGGCGGGATACGCGAAGCGGCACGTGCACTGCAGCTCTTCCATCGCCTGGTTCAGGAGTGCGAGCGTCTGCGCGATGCCGTTCTGTGCATCCGTCGGGTGCTGGTCAATGTCAACGACCGCTGCGGTCATCGCGCGCTGCTGCCGGGCATCTCTGCGATCGGCCTCGATACGCGCAGCGCTGTCTTCTGCCGGCTGCGTTTCGTCGCCTTCCGGTGTCGATGTAGCAGCGGGCAGCTTACTGAGGATAATTTTTCCGGCATTGGCGGCCTCCGAGGCGAGCAGGTAACGGGACGCAGGTGAGAGGCCCGGATCGAGCCGGGCGTCGACGATGGCGAGCACCGAGCCGACCTCATACCAGCGGTCGAGGGGCTCCTCATAGAGGGTGTCGAAAAACTCGTCGATATCGTAGATGCCGCTCGGCTCCACGAGGACGCGGGTATAGCCGAGCATCGCCATGCTGATAAGCTTCGTACGGAAGCGGCGCTGATGCGCTTCTGCCCCATCGCCGCCCACCACCATCTCGAGCTCGCAGTTCGGGCCGAGGAGATCCTGCAGCAGGACACGGTCGATATTGATCGCCCCGTAGTCATTCTCGAGGATGCAGACTCGCTCCCCCTTCGCGACAAGCCAGCGCGCGTATTTCTCGATGAAGGTCGTTTTACCGGAACCCAGAAACCCGGTGATAAGATCAATCGTAATCATAGAAGCCCTCCTGGTGCACGTTCTAAAATTTTCATTTATAGTAGCTTTTCTTTCTAATGTCGTCAAACCATCTTCGTAATGAAGTTCAGCATACAGTTCAGAACACTTGGACAGGTATTGATAGTTCAGGCAGGGACGCCAGGAGGGCAGGCAGCGGAAGCCATACGGAGAGACCGATGAAAAATCCAAATTGGACACTTAGATAATATGAAGTGACCTCACATTTGTAGTAACGTGGATTCGCCATTATAC
>ERZ1026856.432-NODE-432-length-26856-cov-5.855416_pt1 | contig 26856 bp, 24 predicted proteins | sample MGYA00380158_ERZ1026856 | MGnify/ENA primary metagenome ERZ1026856 (study PRJEB33269, sample SAMEA4719794) | human gut metagenome | biome: human-associated habitat; feature: organic feature; material: feces | place: Cameroon | collected 2013-10 ...
CTTCGATCCCGATCTTCGCAAGAATCGACGTCAGCGCCGCAAACACCGCAGACAGTAACGCGAAAACAAACCACATAATCGCCGCCTCCATTCAGGTCATTTCTTTGCGCTTTCCGAAAGCGTATGCCCCTATCATACAACTTCGGCCAATGTCTTCAACTGAAAATCGTCACCGCAGAAAACTGGAAGTTATCGTTCCTGTATTTCCTTGCCGCTGAGATACTCCACGTCGATTTCAAAAATTTGCACAGTCTTTCCTTCATGGGCAATTTCTTCATCAACTAACTGTTCGCTTGGATAGTATTTCATTGCAAATCGTTTTAATAGAGTTGTTGCTCTTGCACTGGATTCTACGAGGTGGCATCTGCCGAATACCACAACGCTCTGCACAAACGGTGCCCAATCTTCTTCTTTGATGGTTTCATTTCCATATACCGTGAAGCATACTTTGTCACAGGCACGCAGTGCATCTACTTTATGACCTACACGTGCTCCATGAAAATAAATTTTCTGTGCATCGTCATCGTAGACATAGTTGATAGGAATTGCATATGGATATCCGTCATCTCCATTTACGGCAAGAACGCCACGTCGGCTGGACTGCAAAAGAGTCTTTGCCGTGTCGATGCTGATTTCATTTTTCTTTTTACGAATTGTTCTGAACATGGTATTATTCTCCTTCTTATGCTGATACAACTTTCGATTTATCATCGAGACGCTTCATTCACATATCAGATGATGATCCCTTCCAGATGATCGCATTCATGCTGTATGATCTGCGCCGTCCAGCCGCTGAACTTCTGCCGGTGCTTCTGCATATTGAGTTCCTGATACTCCAGTTCGATCTCCCGATATCGTTCCGTCTTCCGGCTCCCGCTTAACGAAAGACAGCCCTCCTCTGTTTCATACCGGCCAGTCCTTTTCACGATGACCGGATTCAGCATCGCCACATCGACCGGCCCCATATTCACCACGATAATCCGCTTCCGCACGCCGATCATATTGGCCGCCATTCCCACGCACTCATGCGCATGCGCCTTCAGCGTATCGAGAAGATCCAGCGCCACCTGCCGATCTGTCTCCGTCGCCGTCTCCGATTTCTGCGAGAGAAAAAAGACATCTCTCATAATATTCTGTACCATCTTACTCCTCCGTCACTTCGTTTCTACATCCCCTGTCTTCATGCCAATGTCTCCGCCGGCAGTCCGTCACACCACTCCGCTCCAGCGCTGCCATGCATCTCAATCAACCGGTGCTCAATGCAATAATCGTAAACGCCGTCTTCCTCCACGGATTTACAAGTGCAGCAGGCATGGGCTTTCACCTCATCCTTTGCATTCCCCATGGCAACCCCGGTACCGACCGCTTCCAGCATCTCGATATCATTGATACCATCTCCGAACGCGATGGCCTCCGCCTTCGAGAAACCGAAGTGATCCAGCACGGCACGCACCGCGTTTCCCTTACCGCATTCCAGTGGGATGATATCCGCTGCTCGATCCCACCAGGCTGTGATCTGTGTGTGGTGGGTTCCTTTCAGAATCTGCGCATATTCTTCTTCCCGGCAGGAACACATCATCTGGTAGATATCCTCCTGTACCAGCGCGTCGAAGCGCGGTTCGATATGCAGCGTCTCATTACCGAAACGGAAATACTGCTCGAGGTCCGGATCTGTACCATCCGTTATGATAAAATGCTCGTTGCTGATCGCCACTGCCCGATGCATCTCTCTCAGATTCCGAAGAATCTGAAGCTTATCATCCCGATCCAGCGGACACTTAAAGATGATCTGATCGCCGACTTTTACATACGATCCATTAAAGGTCAGAAGCGCATCGAACTCGATCCCCGGAAAACGCGGAGCCGACAGATACCCTCTGCCCGTCGCCATACATATCTTCACCCCGTTTTGCTGAAGTGAGATTAACGCCTCCCGCGTCCGATCGCTTAATTCCTTATGCCCCATACTGAGAAGCGTCCCATCTACATCGAAAAAAGCAATTTTAATCATACTTCATCCTTTCCTATATGCTGCCAATGTCTCCGCCAGCAGTCCGTCACATCCCTCCGCGATCTGCGCTGCGCACGCATCAAAGTTCCGCGTGTACCACGGATCGTCGATGATCTCGTTCGGGCGACCGGAGTACTCCATGAGATAATGAATCTTTTCCTCCGGATCCTCCCCGAGAATACGCTTCATATAGAACATGTTCTCCTCATCCATCCCGATCAGAAGATCATAGGCATCGTAATCCGAGCGCTTCAGCTGCCGCGCCCGATGCGTACCGATCGGCACCCCTCTCCGCTCCAGCGCCGCCCTCATCGGCGGATAAATCGCATTCCCGATCTCCTCCGTCGACGTCGCCGCCGAATCGATCACAAACTCCGATGCCAGCCCCCGCCGGTTCACCAGATCCTGAAATATATACTGTGCAGAAACACTGCGACAGATGTTGCCGTGGCACACAAATAACACTTTTTTCATAATCGTCTATCTCCTTATAAGCCGTTCTATTCAAACCGACGCTCAAACCGACATTCAAACCGACATTTTCCGAAAGGAATAAGAAGGTCCAAACGAAACTTCTTTCATCAAGAGTTATTTTCATTTTCTTTGACGGCAGTCCGGTTGATAAGTTCTAACCCGAAACTTACCTTTCAGATTGTTGAAGCACTTATGCTGTCCACTATTGCTACCAAGATTGACATTTGGCAGTCTTATGTCATAATAAAAATAACCGATCCTTCCACGCCTCTTTACTTCGGTAGATGCGCACCATGGAAGGACTTTTTTGTAGTAAAAGAAATTCCCATAACCGAACGCATCAGGACCTCCATGCCCTACGGCAAGCAGGACCGGAATGGACGCTTCTGGGCTTTTTCCAAGGGACATCCTGAGGGACATTGCGAGGGACATTCCGGGGGACACATCTGGGCGATCGAATACTTCATGAGATAATGAACCTTACCTTCTTGTATAACCGGCTTTCAGACGGATCATTTGTCTTATAATCCGTATAAAAATCATCTAGAAATGCCGGGCAAGAGGCAGATATGACAGGGAACCCGCTTGTCCCGGCATAATGTAGCAGTCATTAGTCGTTAAAATGGTAATAGTGAGCAAATGTGTTACTACTCCGTCATCTTCTCCATCTTCGCCTTATATGTCGCAACTGCCGGAAGAATTCCATTCAATCTTTCAACAATTCGTCGCTGTTCATTAATTGGCGGAATTGGTATCAAAAAATGGCCAATCTTTGTGGCATTAACATTTGCTTGATTGATACCATCCGATTTTACATCTTTGCAGTAGTTTCTCTCATACTCCGAATTCATAACAAAATTAAGATATTCCGGATCTACAAGAATCGGCCTTACCTGCACGAGATAACCGGCAAAAATCGCAGGATGTCCGCATCTGTAAATTCCAGTCTTACCAACTAATTCACGACTGTTGGTACGATTGAAAAGAATGTCCATCGGCTCAAGCCAATACTTTTCGTTGTCATCTTGATTCGAACTATAAGCCAAATCAGCATAGTCAATCTCACCGTTCTGAATATTTCCCATTCGTAAAACTATTACATCACCAACAGGACTTGATTTGCTTGATGTTCCATATCGAAGATCATGGCATATGGAACCAAGTCGCGCCCATGCCCATGTATCAGGAATATCAAAAGGAATATCCTCTTCGGAATAGCTGTAATCAGATTTCTGCTTCTTAATCTTCCCTTCCTTAATCAGCTTCTGCTTCTCTTCCGCGATTTTCTTCAGCAGCACACTGGCCGGTTCATCGTTCGGGTCCTGTGGAACGAGCTTGCCCATGACCGCCTGCTGCAGGATGGACTTCTTCATCTGATCCCGGAAGGAGGCATTGAGCGTGTTCAGTCTGGTAGATGCTTTCGCATACTGCTCCACGAACGGCATCAGCTCTTCGATCTTTGCGACGATGCGCTTCTGCTCTTCGAGAGGAGGAAGTGGTACAGCGAGATTATGTAAAGCACCAGATGACAAACCTTGTATGGCAATTCCCTTGCCTTTGATCAGACCAGTTCCTTTTAAGAAGTTGATCACATAGTAATAATACTCAGTGCAAAGTGGCAGGTAGGCTCGAAGTCGGTGAACATGGTTTTGAATGCGCATACCAAAGTCGTAGTTCCATATGGCGGCTCTACCGTAATCTCCACCTTCACATACGAGCAGATCACCTTTCGTGACGGTACATTTCTCAACTTCGGATTCTGTAAAAGGCATCGATTTAAGATTATCAAGCTCAAATCTATTCCAATACAGATTTGATGTAGTGATGTATGTCAGTACTTCACCATCTTTATTTGTACCATTTAGCGCTTTTCCCGTATTATGTTGAAAAAGCTCCCCCATTCTGGTCCAGATCCAATTTTCTGGTAGATCAAAGAGCTGATCATCTACAGATACTTCCTCCATCTTTTTATCTTTTGGAACAGTACCAGCTTTGATAAGTGCTCTCTTCGCGGCGCGGATTCGTTCCAGTAATTTCTGAGCCGATTCATCCTCTGTACTTTGCTCAACGAGTCTTCCTTGAAGTGCAAGCTGAAGAATTGAATTTTTCAGTTGTTCTGCGGTCATCATGTCATTCACCGTCCTCTTCTGTGATTCCGAGGATGTCGGTGATCTTCTCGAGTATCCGGTCGATGTCGGCGTTCAGGCTGGCGCGCTTTTCCTGGTACTGCTGGATCAGTTCCTTCGGTGGGAGGATTTCTTCTTCCTCGTGCGGGTAGCCACAGAGGTCGAGGTTGAAGCTGCCGGCTTCGATGTCCTGGGCACTGTAGCACTTCGCCTTATACGTGTCGGTGTCCGCGTCTTTTATCTCGACGCGGTTCTGCCACCAGTCTCTGACCGGTTTGAAGTGCTCGGGCTTCATCGGTTTCGTCTTCGAGAAATGCTTATAGCCCTCCGGCATGTCGAGGCGGTAGAACCAGGTCTCCTTCGTCGAGTGCGTCCGGTCGAAGAAGAGGATGTTCGTGGTGATCGGGGTATACGGGGAGAATACGCTACCGGGCATTCTTATGATGGTATGGAGATTAAACTCGCGCATCAGCTTCCGCTTGATGGCGACCTTCGTATTATCGGTACCGAAAAGGAAGCCATCCGGGAGGATGACCGCGGCGCGTCCATCCTGCTTGAGACGGTACATGATAACCGACATGAAGAGATCAGCAGTCTCCGAGCTCGCGAGGTCCGCCGGGAAGTGCGTCTTCACTTCATTTTTCTCCGAGCCGCCATAAGGTGGATTCATGAGGATCACATCGAATTGGTCCTTCTCGGTATAGTCGAGGACATCCCGGAGCAGCGAATTGTCATGATAGACCCTCGGTACGTCGACGCCATGCAGCAGCATGTTCGTGACACAGAGCATGTACGGGAACTGCTTTTTCTCGATGCCGTAGATGGAGCTGCCGACCGCTTCCTGATCCGCGGTCGTCTTCACCTGCTGCTCGAGCTGCTTCAGCCAGCTCACGAGGAAGCCGCCGGTACCGCAGGCGAAGTCCGCCAGCTGCTCCCCGATCTTCGGCTGGATCCTTTCGGCCATGAAATCGGTCACCGGTCTCGGAGTATAAAATTCGCCGGAGGATCCGGCGCTCTGCAGCTCCTTCAGGATGGACTCATAGATATCACCGAAGGCATGGCTCTCCGCGTAGTCACCTAAGTCGAGGCTGTCGACGACATTGACCACCTGACGCAGCAGGACTCCATCCTTCATGTACTGGTTCGCGTCCTCGAAGGTCGTTTTTACGATGGCCTTCCGGATCGGGGTGCTCGCATCGATGTCGAGCTTCTTTAGCTCCGGGAAAAGCTGGTTTTTCACGAAGTCGAGCAGCTTGTCGCCGGTCAGCGCCGTGCCCTTTCCGTCATCGACGGCCCAGTTCCGCCAGCGCAGCGGCTCCGGGATGATGGACCGGTAGTCATCCTCGTCGAACTCCCAGTCCTCCTCCTTCGCGTCATATACCTTGAGAAAGAGCATCCACGCGATCTGCTCGATGCGCTGCGCGTCGCCGTTGATGCCGGCGTCGTTCCGCATGATGTCCCTCAGTCTCTTTACGAAGATTCCTAATTCACTCATCTATCTGTTTATGCCTCTCTGTATAGTTCGTTTTCAAGTTCCCGGATGGTCTTCTTGTAGCCGTCCTTGCCGCCGAAGAGTTTCGCGATGCGGTCCGGGTTTCCGAGCCTGCAGAACGGGTCGAGCTTCAGCACCTCGGTCTTCTCGATTTCACGCACGCCATCCTGCGCGTACTTGTCGAGCAGCGCCTCGATCACCTCGCGTGCCACCCCGCTGAATCGGTGCAGGAAGTCCCGCTTTTTCACATTGTCCGCACGCTCCTTCCGCGTGAGCGGCTTCTGGTCATAGGCCACATGGGTGATGAAGTCGAAGTCGTCGACGTCCTCCATGTGTTCGTCCTTTTTCATCTGTTCGAGGTCAATGCCGTGGGCGCGCAGTTCGTCGCGGATGGCCTCTTTTTTCTCGGTCTCCGACCATTTGCGGATGAAGTCCGAGAGCTCGGCGTAGCTGCCGCGGATGTTGCGGCGCGTGTAGTCGATGATGTTCTCCTGCCGGAGGAGCTTGCCGTTCACGTCATACACGGAGACGGTTTCCTGGATGAGCCGGACCGGTGCGCCACTGGCATCCACGTAGTTGATCGGCGGCTTTTCGGTCGGTGGCGTAGTCGGCGGGGTCGGCACCTTCGGGCCCTTGCCCGGCTGGAAATCGTCGACCTGCTCAACCGGGCCATCCCAGTCGGGATCTGCGAAGAGACGGGCGACGCCTCGGAAATCCATGACGGTAAAGCTGAGCTTGCCCTGATCCTCGCGCACACGGGTACCGCGGCCGATGATCTGCTTGAACTGCGTCATGGAGTTGATGTTCTTATCGAGCACGATCAGCTTCGTCATCTTGCAGTCAGAGCCGGTCGACAGAAGCTCGGAGGTGGTCGCGATGACCGGATACTTCGAGGCGACGGAGATGAAGTAGTCGAGCTTGCTCTTTCCGTAGTCGTCGGAGCCGGTGATGCGGACGATGTAGTCCGGGTGCTGCTTCATCATATCCTGGTTCATCTGAACGAGTGCGACCCGCATGCGTTCGGCAGCGTCCTCAGTGGCACAGAACACGATGGTCTTCTGCATGCGCCCATAGTGCTTCAGGTATTCCGTGATCTGGAAGGCGACTTCATCGATACGGTCCGCGAGGACGATGTTGTAATCGTAGTCGGTGTTGTTGTAAATGCGGTCCTCGATCTCGCGGCCATAGTAGTCTCGCTGGCCCTTGAACGGACGCCAGCCGTCACTGATGTTCAGTGTCATGCCGAGCACACGGAACGGCGCGAGGAAGCCGTCATCGATGCCGGTCTTCAGGCTGTACTCGTAGATCGGCTTTCCGAAGTAATCGATGTTCGAGACGTAGCTCGTCTCCTTCGGGGTGGCCGTCATGCCGATCTGGGTAGCATGAGCGAAATAATCCAGAACCTTACGCCAGCGGCTGTCCTCCTTCGCGGAGCCGCGGTGACACTCATCGACGATGATGAGGTCGAAGAAGTCCGGATCGAAGAGCTCACTGTAGTGCTCCTGATCATTGTCCCCGACAAGCTGCTGGTAGAGCGCGAAGTAGACCTCGTAGGAGGTGATGGTGTCCCGCCGGTCTTTCGCAAAGTTCACCTTATGGATGACCTTCTCGAGTGGGGCGAAGTCCTGCTGGATCGACTGGTCTACGAGGTTGTTGCGGTCTGCGAGGTAGAGGACCTTGCGCTTCAAGCCGCTGCTGAGCAGGCGGTAGACGATCTGGAAAGCGGTGTAGGTCTTGCCGGTACCGGTCGCCATGACGAGCAGGATGCGGTCCTGTCCACGCGCGATGGCATCGAGGGTCCGGTTGACCGCATTGCGCTGATAATAGCGTGGCGGGTAGGTGGTCTGGCTCGAGTAGAACGGCTGCGCGATGAGCTTCTCCTCTTCTGCATTGAGGCCCTGACCGTCGTTTCGCTCCGCCTTATAGCGCGCGACGAGTGCGTCCACGGTCGGGAAGGCATCCATCGTGAGTGTCCGCTCTGCGCCGGTCAGGAAGTCGTACTCCTGGAAGCCGTCGCCGTTTGAGCTGTAGGCGAATGGAACGTCCATCATCTCTGCGTATTCCTTCGCCTGCTGCAGACCATGTGAGATGCTGTGCTTGTTATCCTTCGCCTCGACGATCGCAATCGGATGATATTTGTTGAGGTAGAGGATGTAATCCGCCTTCTTCGCGGACTCACGGTAGGCGACATTGCCCTTCAGACTGATACGGCCATCCGTGATCTTCGTCTCCATCGTGATGTTGACGCCGTTCTCCCAGCCGGCAGCATTCAGCGCAGGCGTGATGTAGTTCAGCTTGATATCTTCCTCGGTCATCTGCTTTTTATCGAGAATCATCAGATCTACCCCCAATCTGCTGAATTTTATAACTGTATTTGATTTTATCAGAAAAATCCATGAATTTACAGATTGCAAATGCATGCAGAACACAGGTAAAAGGACCGTAAACTTCCTTTAGAATATGGTATACTTTTTATGGAACTGTGAGCGCATCTATCTACAGCGCTTGGATGTGGACGCCCTGCCGGAGACGGCGGAAAGGAAGGAATACGATGAAAAAGCCGCTTAAAATCACATTGATCTCATTGGGTGCGGTTCTTGCCGTTTTACTCGCTGGCGTGCTTGTGTTTACGGGCGTGTATTTTACCCGTTTTCAAACAGCTGGCAGCATAGAGAAGCTGACCAGTTATGACGACGGGTACAATCTTTACCGAATGGATGTAAAATACGATTACAGCCTTGACGACGTCATAAATTACGGCATTACCGATAATCAGACGATGATCGACGCCGTTCTGAACGAGGCGCTTCCGATGCTCCCCGTGAGTATCAAGGTTCCCGACTTCGGCTGCACGGCGTTTACGCTGACCGACACCGACGGCGATGTCCATATGGGGCGCAACTACGATTTCAAGAACGACAGCTCGGCAATGCTTGTTTATTGCACTCCAAAGGACGGGTATAAATCGGTCGCCTGCGCGGCGCTCGATAATATTTCGGCAAATGTCCCTGACGAAAGCATGCAAAAAAGGCTCGCAACCCTGACTGCTCCGTTCATCTGCCTTGACGGAATAAATGAAAAGGGCGTATCCATCGCTGTCCTGACGCTTGACAGTGAGCCTGTACATCAGGATACGGGGAAACCCGTCATCGCGACCACGCTTGCAATCCGCCTGGTGCTGGATCGGGCGGCAAGCACGGAGGAGGCGGTTGAGCTTCTCAGGCAATACGATATGTTTGCTTCGAGCGGCAGGGATTATCATTTCTATATCACCGATGCCACAGGCGACGGCAGAGTGATCGAATACGACTGTGAGAGCGAAGCGCGTGAGTTTGTCGCAACGCCGATAAACGCCATAACAAACTTTTACGGCTTATACAAAGAAAAGGTGCTGCCGAATCAGAAAAACGGTATTTACGGTCACGGCAGAGAACGTTATGATGCCGTATTAGACGTATTTGAACAGCAAAGCGGAAATTATACGGACGATACCGTATGGGCGTCTCTGATCGCAGCCTCGCAGGAGCCGGATCCCGAAGATATCACAAGCAACACGCAATGGTCTATCGCCTACAACAACACCGACCTTACCGCCGACATTGTCCTGCGAAGACACTGGAACGATATCACGCACTACGGACTGACGACGAACGAAACTTAGACCGCATACTAATTTGATAAAAAAATCGCCTCAGTTTACCAGACTAGAGGCGATTATTTTTGGTGTGATTTATGATTTATCTCATTACACCAGAAAAGGTAAGAGATAAAACGGTTTCAACCATAGCGCTTCTTCATTTCCGGTATCTTTTTGTGATATCAGATATGCGTTATGGACATTCTGAGAATACTTTTTGCAGAATTCCGTGATCGATTCATGTTTCCCGAAGCCGGAAGACTTGATTTCAAATGCATTGATTTTACTTCCTTCCGAAGTCAGGAAATCGACCTCATAATAATGGGTACTTTCCTTTTTGTTCCAGGTGTGATAGTAGAGTTCCCTTCCGGACGCCGCAATCATCTGAGCGACCAGATTTTCATAAAGATACCCCAGATTCGCAGGTAGTTTATCGGAAAGCAGCTTCGCATAAATGTCATTTTCTGTTACCGACCGATCGATAAACATGAGTGTGACAAACAAGCCTGTATCCGAAAGATATAATTTGTAGCTGTCGAAATCTTTCGTGTCGGTCAGGGAGACCCTCGGATTGGTGGAATTATAGCATGGCAGAACGGTTTTTGAATCGATCAGCTCATATAAGAGTTCTTCTGTCCTGCTCGTCGTTTTTTTTCCGATTGCGGTCGTAATGCGATATTTTCTTGCGTCCTTTGCCAGCTGTGCCGGAACCGCATGATACAATGCCGATATCCTTCCGGATGGATCAATCTTCTTAAAATCTTCCTCATACAGAGAGATGATCTGCCTTTTTACCATATCGATTTCTGAAAAGTTTTTTCCATCGATATAAGCTTCTACTGCCTGTGGCATACCTCCTACCGCCATATAGATTCTCAGATCCCTCATTAACTTTCGGTTGGTTGCCTGTCCGATGGCTGATCCACTGACATAAATCTGCCGCAGCAGCTCATAATTCATACCCGTCGCATCACAGAATTCTTCATAATCCATAGGATAGACTTTAATCTTCATTTCCTCTGAAGGGATCAGGATATCCTTTACATTTTTCTTTATCGAAATCAAGGATCCTGTTTCCAGATAGCTGTATCTGCCGTCTAGTACAAGATGCTTGATTGCCTGTCTGGCCTTCGGAAATAACTGTACTTCGTCAAAAATTATGAGGGAATCATGTTCGTATAATGTGATTCCGGTTTCTGCCTGCAGTCTCAGAAAGAACAGATTTAAATTCCCGATATCATCGAAGCAGTCCAAAATATTGCTTGTAGTCTTGGAAAAATCAATCAGAATATAAGATCTGTATTCGTTTCTGGCAAAGGTCTCCGCGATGGTGGACTTACCAACACGTCGTGCACCTTCAAGCAATACCGCATATTTATCTGAATACAGTTTTTTCCACTCCAGTAATTTATCATAGGCTTTTCTCTTGAAATACATAATCACCTCCATCTGCATGAGCCTATTATATCGTTGAAAGTACATTCCTTCAATATGCGTTTACTTCAAAATGTACTTTTCTTCAATACATATATCTTTTAAATTGTACATTCCTTCAATATATGTGATCGGTAAAATGTTCGTTTCTTCAATACTTTGAATGCTGTATCAAATGAGCAGAAACCCGAACGGATACCTACGTGAGATGTCGGCTGGACGCAGCATGCTGTATCAAAAAAGCTGAAACTCGCACTGATGCCAACGGCATATGGCTATTTTGAAGCCTTCTTGCTGTATCAATCAGGCGGAATCTCAAGGTGATGCCAACAAAAATCAGTGTGATCTTCAGGTTGATGTTGGCATCAGAGCGGAAATATGCCTGACTGATGCCAACATTGGCCTGAAATTCCCAAGTCATCAACTGAAAATAGACAGAAAAAGATACAGCATAGAGCCGAAGCCCTATGCTGTGCCATGGTTTGAAGTTTGTAGGTTCTATTACTTACGGTATATCTGCGGGGTTTCGTTCGAAAACATAGTCGGTATCGCTTGATAAGTCAGCTCTGAATATATAGCCGAGTCGATCAAACTTTTTTATGTCTTCCGGATTCTCGATGCCATTTTCTGCCATGAAGCGGACCATTTCACCGCGTGCCATCTTGGCATAGGTGCCTTTCGTGACCAGTTTATCTCCGTAGCGCTCGCAAAAGCTTATGGTGATATACCGGTCCTGCTGTGTCAGATATTTTTCGATGGGTTTTGAGTATTCTTTTGACGCCAGATTTATGATGGTTCTGCTGTCATCGATTATGGAGTGATACAGCGTATCTCCCCAGTAATCATACAGATTTTTCGTACCGCCGATTCCGACCCTGGCCTGCATTTCCAGGCGGTACGGTGTCACGCCGTCCATCGGCTTTAAAACACCATAAAAGGCGGACAGTATTCTCAGATGGTGCTGTATATACTCCAGCTGACGGTATTCAAAAACCGATGGTGCCATATACTGGTATGCGATGCCATCATAGGCTATGACAGACGGCGTCAACCTGTGATGAAGATCCATATGCTCCAGTCGGTGGAAGTTCTCGTCTGCGATCTGTTCGTTACATTTCCAGACGGCTTTCAGCTCCTCTTGGGATTTATGCTTCATCCAGTTGAGTATTTCAGCTGTCTTGTCGAGAAATTCTGGTAGTCCTTCCGCTTCGATGCAGTCATCATTTGAAATCATCTTTTTTGCAGGAGACAGTATAATTTTCATCAGCTTAATTCCTGAAGCATTTTTTTCGGGTCGTCAGCGGCCTTGACTTTATCGTTGGCTTTTATGATGACGCCATTTTCATCGATCACATATGTGGTTCGAACGACGCCCATAGATACCTTGCCATAGTTTTTCTTTTCCTTCCACACATCATATGCCTCGATTACCTTGCGCTCCGGATCCGCTAATAGTGTAAACGCCAAGCCATATTTTTCTTCGAATTTCTTGTGAGAGGCAACCGAGTCCTTACTGACGCCCAGGATGACAGCCCCCTTCTCGGTGAACTGCGGATATCTCTCGGAAAAGCCACAGGCCTGCTTCGTGCAACCAGGGGTATTATCCTTCGGATAAAAATATAAAATCACTTTTTTTCCAACATAATCAGATAATCTGTGCATCGTTCCATTCTGATCGGGTAACTCGAAATCAGGTGCGTTCATTCCTACGTCCAGCATGATTTATTCCTCCGTCTCTATCTTCTTTTCGACATTTGCTGTATCTTTCTTAGGTCTGGCAATCATTTTATGGCCTGTATACATCGCCATCGCCATGCAAAGCATAGAGCTGTACGCAAAATATTTATGACTTGATTTCGACCCTTTATATCCAGTGTACATAGCACCTATCATCGAAATGAGGGCTCCTGCTGACCAGTATTTATGTGCTTTCATATTATTCCTCCATTATATAGGCTTCCGCCATGTGTACGGCGACGGCACCGTCGGCCACCGCGGTGACGATCTGGCGAAGGGCTTTCGTCCGGACGTCGCCGACGGCATAGACGCCCGGAATGCTGGTTTCTGTGCTTTCACCGGCTGCGATATAGCCGTGATCGTCGAGCGTGAGCTGCCCGGTGACGAGTTCGGTGGCAGGTTTTCTGCCGACGCTGACAAATACGCCATCGCAGGCGAGTGTTGTCTCTTCGCCCGTAACGGTATCCTTCAGGCGGACGCCGGTTAAGTGCTCGTCATGAAGCAGTTCCGTGATGGTGCTGTTCCACCGGAACTCAACATTGGCCGTATGCAGAAGCTGCTCATGATAGATTTTCTCGGCACGTAAGCTGTCTCTGCGATGAACGAGGATAACCTTCTGCGCGATTCGGCTGAGAAGGAGGGCATCCGCGACGGCGGAGTTACCGCCACCTACGACGATTACGGTTTTCCCTCGGTAGAACATCCCGTCACAGGCTGCACAGTACGCGACGCCACGGCCGACCAGCGCCTGCTCCCTGGGGATTCCGAGCGTCCGGGGTGTTGCACCGGTCGCAATCACGACCGTCTTCCCGAAAAAGGTGCCGGAGCTGGTTTCGACTCGCTTCGGTGTTTCGCTTAACTCCAGCTTTGAGACTTCCGCGTTCTCCGTGATGGCACCGAATTTCTCCGCCTGCTGCTGCATTTTCTCGCCCAGCGTGAAGCCGTCGATGCCATCCTCGAAGCCAGGATAATTATCGATCTGCTGGGACAGCGCCATCTGCCCGCCGGCGGACAGCTTCTCCAGAACTACCGTGTCAAGACCGGCTCTCGCGGCATAGAGTGCGGATGTATAGCCGGCAGGACCGCCACCCACGATGATCATATCGTATACATGATTCGGATTCATAGAACTTCCCTCCTGCTCACTTTTGCTCACGTTACCTGCGCTTCTGTCTTTTCGTGGCGGCCTGGATGAAACGGCCACCTGGGGCGACATCACCGACGAGATCATGCTCTTTCCATAGCGCCCTGGATGAAGCCGCCACCTGGGGCGACATCACCGACGAGATCACGATCTTTCCATAGCTTCTTTAATGAATCGCTCGATTGCGGCTTTCGAATCCGGTGCCACGATCGAATCGACTACCTTGCCGCTACGATATAAAACCAGCGTCGGAATCACCTCGATCTTTTCTGCTTCTGCGAGCTGCGGCTCTTCGTCGATATTCACCTTTCCGATGACGAGCTGATCGCCGTACTCTTCTGCGATTTTCTCATAGGCTGGCGCGATCCTGCGGCAGTAGACACACCACGGTGCCCAGTAGTCGACTAAAACCGGCTTCTCTTCATGCATGAACTGTTCAAACTGTGCTTTATTCATATTGATGGCTGACATAGACTTACCTCCATTTTAGTTTCACCCAGCAGGGCTATCTGAAATATGCTGTGAAATCTTTTACTATTAAGAAATATTCCTAATAATGTTATACAGGATAAACAGAGGTGAGTCAATGTAAAATGATAATTATTATTGATATTTCAATTTAGCGCAATAGCATGGTTCGATTGAAAAATACTTGAATGCTGTATCAAATGAGCAGAAACCCGATATGATACCTACGTGAGATGTCGCCTGGACGCACTCATGCTGTATCAAACGAGCTGAATCTCGAACTGATGCCAACGTGAAAAGGTGATTTTGGAGCCTACATGCTGTATCAATCAGGCGAAATCTCCAGGTGATGCCAACAATAATCGGCGTTGTATGGAGGGCAATGTTGGCATCAGGGAGGAAATATGCCTAAATGATGCCAACATTGGCCTGAAATTCCCCAGGCATCAAAAGAAAAAAGGCGGAAAAAGATACAGCATAGAGCCGAAGCCCTATGCTGTGTGAGTGTCTTCGCTTCGGCAAGGCTTACCGGGAGCCCTTTCGACCGAAGCCCTATGCTGTTATCGCTTTAAATGATTTTTAAGTCGCGGGCTCAGATTTCCCGGCCCATCTGGTAGGCCTGCTCGAGTGCTGGGCGTCCGGCGATGTCGCCGACCTCGTTTACGCCACCGGCGAACACTGTGCCGACCAGTGTGCAGCGTGGGAAGCAGTCCTTATGAATTGAGATACTGGTCAAAGAAAGTCTTCAGCTTTTCAAACGGGATCACATCCATCTGATCATAGAGGTCGGTGTGGTTTGCTCCCGGGATGATGAGCAGTTCTTTATTGTCTCCGCTCAGCCTGCTGTATGCCGTTTCGCTGAAGTAGCGGGAATGTGCCTTCTCACCATGTACCAGGAGTACAGCGGAGCGGATCTCGCTGCTGTATTGCAGGATAGGCATATTCAGGAAGGACAGCGAGGATGTTACGTTCCAGCCGTTGTTAGAGTTCAGGCTGCGCGGATGATAGCCGCGCGGGGTCTTGTAGTATGCGTAGTAGTCCTTGACAAACTGCGGTGCATCATCCGGCAGCGGATCGACCACGCCACCGGCCAGCGCATATGTGCCCCGTCTGTAATCTTCTGTGCGCTGTGCATTCAATGCCTTTCTCTTTTCGAAGCGTGCCTGCTCAGAATCCTCCGCGTCGAAATAGCCGTTGGCGTTTACACGGGTCATGTCGTACATAGTCATCGCTGCGGTGGCCTTGATGCGAGTGTCGATGGCGGCTGCATTGATCGCCATACCGCCCCAGCCACAGATCCCGATGATGCCGATGCGCTCAGCGTCGACATTCTCCTGCACGGACAGGAAGTCCACGGCCGCACAGAAGTCCTCGGTGTTGATGTCCGGTGAGGCAACGTAGCGAGGCGTGCCGCCGCTCTCGCCGGTATAGGACGGGTCGAAGGCGATGGTCAGGAAACCAAGCTCCGCCATTTTCTGCGCGTACAGTCCGGATGACTGCTCCTTGACTGCGCCAAACGGTCCGCTGACGGCGATCGCCGGGAGCTTGCCGACGGCCCCCTTCGGCGTATACATATCGGCGGCCAGCGTGATGCCATAGCGGTTGTAGAAGCTCACTTTCCGGTGATCCACCTGATTACTCTGAGGAAATACCTTGTCCCACTCGCTGGTCATATTCAACTCTTCCATCACTGTATTTTTATCCATCTTCAACTCTCCTTGCATTCAGATTTTGTTTAGGCTATCCTTATGCTAGTACCTGAACCTAACTTCAGGTCAAGATGAATTTTTGATTTTCGGAGGAAAATTTATGTATATGATCGGACAGGTAGCGGAGATGTTCGGACTTCCCATCTCGACGCTGCGATATTATGACAGGCAAGGCCTCTTTCCAGACATGGAGCGCGTATCCGGCATTCGCAGATTCAGCGATACTGAAATCGAAGCACTCCGTGTCATCGAATGTCTGAAAAAGGCGGGCATGGAGATCCGTGACATCCGCCAGTTCATGGACTGGTGCGTGGAGGGGCCGTCCACCTACCCGCAGCGCAGGGCAATGTTTCAGGCGCAGCGGGCACACATGGAGGCACAGCTCGCCGACATGAACCGTACGCTGGATATGCTCCGCTTCAAATGCTGGTACTATGATCAGGCGATGAAGGACGGAAACGAGGACAGACTGAAGGAACTGATTCCGGATCAGCTGCCGGATGAAATCCGAAAAGCATATGAAAACGCACATTAAAATATTAGAGGGATAAAATGCGAAACATACAGGAAATCAAACTGATTCAGGAAACCAGAGAAGAACAGCTACCGGGCTTCGCATTGGACTTTCCTTATATCGCCACCTGCGCTCAGCTTGACAAATATGCCGATCCTTTTGTTCCCTGGCATTGGCATAAAGCGGTGGAATTGTTTTACATGGAAGAAGGGTGTCTGGAATACGAAACACCAGGAGGAAAGATTGTTTTTCCGCAAGGCAGCGGTGGTCTGGTCAATTCCAATGTGCTGCATAAGACACGCATTTTAGATTACCCGCATATCACGACACAGAAGCTGCACATATTTGACCCTGCTTTTCTTTCGGGACAATCTGGCGGCAGAATCGAGCAAACTTACTTCCTGCCCATGCTTTCCGATCCTATGTTTGAAATCATACCGCTGTCGCCCGATGTGCCGGAACACTCTGAGATCCTGCATCTGATCCAGAAAGCATTTCTGCTGAATGAGCACGAACTTGGCTACGAAATCAGCTTGCATCGGACGTTGTTGGATATATGGCTGAAGATTTTCGTTCTGTATCGCAAGCAGGAAACGGCTCAGTACAGAACGTCCCGAAACATAGATGCCGCAAAGCGAATGATGATCTATATTCGGGAACATTTGGCAGACTCCCTCACCGTTAAAGAACTGGCGGATGCGGTTTTTCTAAGCGAACGGGAATGTTACCGCATTTTCCGGGATTGTCTACACACAACACCGGTCAATTACATCATCGACTGCCGCTTGCAGGAAGCCAGCCGAATGCTTACCGCAAGCAATATGTCTGTTACAGAAATCGCATATTCCTGCGGTTTTGGTTCCGGTAGCTATTTCAGCAGGGTGTTCACCCGTGAGAAAGGCTGTACGCCCAATGAGTTTCGTGCGAACTGGCAGGATAAGACAAGTATCAGGCGCTAACCTGATATAGTTTTTGCGATTGTGTCAGTATAATTTTCCTGATACCAATCAAGGAGGTTTCCGTATGGATGAGAAATGTATGCGATATAAAGAGATTGTATTTGATGTGGATGGAACGTTGATTGATACCGAGTATGCGGTACTACATTCCCTGCAGGATACAGTGTGTCATTTCACCGGAAAAACGCCAGAAATAGCGAGTCTGACCTTTGCTTTGGGGATTACCGGAGAAGATGCTTTGCTGAGATTGCGGATTACGGATGTAGACAGTGCTTTAACATATTGGGAACACGCTCTGGAGACCTATCACCAGTCAATCCGTGTATTTGATGGTATTGAGCGATTACTGTGTGATCTGGCTGCCCGCGGTTATAATCTTGGAATTGTGACTTCCAAAACCAGAGCAGAATACGAAACGGACTTTGCCTGTTTTGATATTGTCCGTCATTTCAGCAGAGTTGTCTGTGCGGGTGATAGCGTAAACCATAAGCCAGATCCAGAACCCCTGCTGAAATATATGGAGAAAGCGAAATGCAGTGAAACGGAACTGCTTTATATTGGGGACAGCATTTATGACAGACAGTGCGCTGAGTCTGCCCGCTGTGCCTTTGCATTGGCCCTTTGGGGAGCAAAGAAAGATATGGACGGCGTATGTGCGTTTGCTACTCCCGGCGATCTGCTGAATAGCCTTATATAAACAAAATTAGCCCCGGCTGATGCTCGATAGAGCGTCAGCCGGGGCTGTCTATTGGGCGATTATCTTCATGAGGGGCAGACCCCATGAATGTACAGAAGTGTCGAGCTCCTCACGCTCGCTTACGTGGCATCCGTTGTGTCGGCATCCTCTGCTTCCAGCAGTCGCATGCCGGCGGTTTCCGATACAGGGAGTGAGAACACGATGGCTTTTGCCTTCGTATCCGGGCCAGCTTCTGCCATGATCGCCTTCATGATGCTGTTCTTTTCGGCGGATTTCGCCACGATCAGCACGATTTCCTTCTCTGCGGCGAGCGACACGCCCATGAAATGCGACGCTTCTTTCACGCCGGTGCCTTTCGCATGGATGATCGTGCCGCCACCGGCGCCGCTGGAACGTGCGGCGTCCATCACGAGATCGGTGTATCCCTGGTTTGTAATCGTCACCAGAAGCTCATATTTCGTATCCTTCAAAACGGATTCCTCCCCTTTTACAAATTCCTGACCGCAGGTCAATGCTGCCAGCGCCTTTTTACCGCCGACGCTGGAAAACGGTACGATGAACGCGATGCCAGTGCCGGGCACATCGATGCGCATGCGATTCTGCAGCCCATAGCGGATCGCTTTCCAAACCTTATAGGTGACCGCGGAAAAAATCACCGACTTTTCGCTGATCTCGAGCCCGAGAAAGTCCAGCAGCTCGCTCGTCGCCGTTCCGCGCCCGACCGAGACGAAGCTCGCAGATGCACCGTATTTCTCATAAAAATCCGTAAAGCGGTCGGTGCTGTTCCGCTCTACGATCGTTATCATCCAGTAAAGATCATTCATAGTAATTTACCTCAAAGCTCGATGATCGCATCCTCAGGAAGCGCATCAAATGCAGCGGAACAGCCGGCAAATACAGGCGTCGCGCCGGAAACACTCTGTCGTGCCCGGATCTGCGATACGAGTCCCATGATCTGAATCGTGATCAGCGGTGTCATCGCGACCATGGCCACGACACCGAAGGCATCCGCCACGATGTCACCTCCTACGGCGATGCAGGCCCCCTGGGCAAGTGGCAGCAGAAAGGCCGCCGTCATTGGCCCGGACGCGACGCCGCCGGAGTCGAAGGCAATCGCGGTATACAGCTTCGGTACGAAGAAGGAGATGCCGAGGGCGATGCCGTAGCCCGGGATCAGCAGCCACATGATGGAGAGACCGGTCAGCACGCGCAGCATCGCGAGGCCCAGGGAACAGGCCACACCGATCGACAGGGCGAGACCCATCGCTTTCGCGGAGATCGCGCCGTCGGTCAGCTCCTCGACCTGCTTGTTGAGGACATAGACAGCCGGCTCGGCCTTGACGATGAAATAACCGATGATCATCGCCACCGGGATCAGCAGCCAGGAAGTGCTTCCGGTCGCCAGCTCTCTCCCGAGGTAGTTGCCTGCGGGCATGAAGCCGACATTGGCCCCGGTCAGGAAAAGGACCAGGCCGATATAGGTATAGAGAAGGCCGACCATGATCTTCAGAAGCGTGCGCAGCGACAGCTTCAGCACGAGCAGTTGGAAGACGAAAAAGAACAGCACGATCGGGAGAAGCGAAACCGCAATCTCCTTCATATAGAGAGGAAGTTCCTCTGCAAACAGATGGAAAAGCTCCGTGGAGGTCGTGATATCCGGGATCGCCGGCGGCACATACGCGGATTCATCCGGATGAAACAGCATGCCGAGGATCAAGACCGCCAGGATCGGGCCGATCGAACAGAGGGCGACCAGGCCGAAGCTGTCCGACGCGGCATGGCGGTCACTTCGGATGGACGCGATACCGACACCGAGCGCCATGATGAACGGCACTGTCATTGGACCGGTCGTCACACCGCCGGAATCGAAGGCCACGCCCCAGAAGCTGTTCGGCACGAAGCGCGCGAGGATAAAGATGAGGATGTAGCAGCCCACGAGGATCGGGGGGAGCGCGATTGAAAAGAGCATTCGCAGCAGCGCCACGACCAGGAACGCACCGACACCGCAGGCCACCGACAGGATGATCGTCCGGTTCGGTACCGCCGGGACCTGGGCAGCCAGCACCTGAAGATCCGGCTCGGATATGGTGATGATGAAGCCCAGGAAAAAGGTGATGAGCACGATGAGCGAAAGATGCCGGCTTTTCTTCATCGCGGCACCGAGACGCTCGCCCATCGGCGTCATCGCCATCTCGGCTCCCAGTGTGAAGAACATCATGCCGATGATGATGAGCGCCGCCCCCATGATGAAGCATAGAAGGATGCTCGAGGATACAGGCGCGATCGTGAAGCATAGGAACAGGACGATACCGACGATCGGCATCACCGCCACCAGCGCTTCCCGAAGCTTTTCATTTAGGAACTTGAAAGTGTGCAAAGGCAATTACCTCCTGTGAATAAAATATACTATTGAGATAGGAATACTATACTTTATTTTAACAGAAGAAGCGGATATTGAAAACTGGACAATACAAATGTTTTGTACAACTTTTTAGTTTATGGTGGCAGTTCCTTACGGTCGGCTTCAGACTGAAATTACCCAGTCATCAACTGAAAAAGGGCGCAAAAAGACACAGCATAGAGCCGAAGCCCTATGCTGTTTCGTCGTTTATACGTATGTAATTTTATGCTTTTTCAATCGGCATCCGGATGCCGGAGGCGTGCTCGCCGCCTCTGTAGATCGTGACATGTGCCTTCTGGCGGGTCTTGCTGTTGAAGCCGTCCTTCGTGTTGCTGTTCGGGAAGATGAAGTTCTTCGCACTGGATGTGATCGTGACGCGCATTCGATGGCCCGGGAGGAAGGTGTTCGAGAGCTTCGTGGTGCGGATCGTGATCTTATAGATCTCGCCCGGTTCCATATACTCCGGATGGTCGAAGCCGTTCCGGTACTTCGCGCCGATCACGCCATCCGCAAGCTTCACGGAGCGTCCGTTTTCGTCGACATCGCACACACGGACGACGAAATCCGTATCCGGGCAGTCGCAGGACACGTAAAGCTCCGCCAGCATGTCGCCGGTGATGGTCAGCGGCTCCGTCAGCACCGGCGTGGAGTAGCTCAGCATATCGGCCCGCTTCTCCTTGTCGGTATAGTCCTCCGGCACCTCGAGCTCGTTCTCCGACATATCGATGATATGCACGGACGGATGCTCCGGATCATAGTCATACGCGTCCGCGCCACTCGTCTCCGGCAGCACATCGCTCAGCACACCACGACCACATGCCTCGCCGGTTCCGTTCGCGCTGCCCGTCTTCGGAAGCGCACCGTTTTCGAATGCCTCACCGGTTCCGTTCGCACTGCTCTCCTGTCCGAGGCCAATGTCTCCGCCGTCCAGATAGAACATTTTCCGTTCGCTCGTCTCCACCGGCCAGCTTTCTGCGGTCTTCCACTGGTTCTCGCCGATCGTGTAGTACTCGACGGCCGCAGTCTTCTCGATGCCGTTGTCGACGCCCTTCAGGAAGTGCTCCAGCCACTTCATGCAGAGAATATCCATATCGTAGCGGAGTGCGTTGTCGCCCAGGCGGAGCGCATGCAGATCGTACTGCGCATTGCCGCTGTGCTTCCACGGACCGAGCACGGCCTTCCATGTACCCTTCTCCCAGGACTGCACGAGGTCGAGCGCCTCAGTCGTGCCCATGCCGTTATCGTCGAACCATCCCGACATGATGAGTGCCGGAACCTGGCCACCCTGGTAGCGCTTCGACCAGTTGCCTCTTTCCCAGAACGCATCCATATCGGTATGCGCGAGCCATTTTTCGAGGAACGGGACTTCGTGTCCCAGTGCCTGCTTCGGAATCTGATTTAACGGACGGATATCGAGGATCTCATCCCAGTTGTCCTGCGCCACCAGATCCGCGCGTAAACGCTTTTCCGTCATCATGAACGCCCAGGCCAGCATGCCGGAGTTGAAGCAGCCGCCGCGACGCGGGATGTCAATGAAGGCACTTCCGGCGCAGACACTGCTCAGCATCGCCTTGAGATGCGGGTTGCCACTGGCCGCCGCGGCCCACTGTACGTAGCCGAGATAGGATCCGCCCGTCATGCCCACCTGTCCATCACTGAACGGCTGGGCGGCGATCCAGTTCAGGGTATCGTCACCATCTTCGATTTCATAGTGCTCCGGCATCCACTCGCCGGTACTGTCCTCACGCCCCCGGGTATCCTGTACGACGACCACATAGCCTCGCTGCAGGAAGCGGTAATACTGATCCTTGTCTTTTCCCTTTCCATACGGTGTGCGGACCAGAACCGTCGGGAAGCGGGTCTCCTTCGTGCCGCTCGGCAGATAGACATCGGTCGCCAGCTGCTCGCCATCTCTGGTCGGAACCATGAACGTGCCGGCTGCTTCTACGCCATACACCGGGCCCGGCTGATACTCGCCGTCCTCTTCCGTCATCCCAGGATAGACTTCCTCCCAGTCTCTCAGCACTGTCTGACGCTCCATCCCCTTTTTTACGAGCACGGCGGTAACATCGCGTGCACACATAACGACGCTGTAGATGCCGTCGTCATCATAGAAGAGATCCTTCGGGAACTTGATGCCGCGCTGAATATAAGAATCATCTCCACGTCGTGCGAAGCTTTCCTCCTTCGTGGCGAATGTCTCCAACTTTTCCGCAATCTTCTGCTCGTATTCTTTTTTTCTGCCGAAAAATCCGAGAAGACTGCGATTGCACAGCAGCGCAAACGCCTGATCATCCTCTTCAGAAAATGGACGCCATGGCGTCCACTTCCCTGTTTCGATGATTCGTTTCTGCAGTGTTAATGTCTCTTCATCTTCTCTGATCTTTCCATATAAAATACCGGAAAAATAGAAATTCCACTGTGTCATGATTAAGCTCCTATGATCATCTTCACGATGTACGCTACGGCGATACCGCAGTAGTTACCACATACCGCACCGATGATACCCATCAGAAGGCCGACATTGACGAGGCTCTTCCAGCGCGCACCGGAAGCCACCAGTGCGGAGGTTGTGCCATCTGCGATCGCACCGACGAGTCCGAGGAGTACATACTCGGCCTTGATCTTCAGCATTCTCGTGATCGTGAGATGGAGCACGGTACTGAAGAAAATGATGCACAGGCAGAGCAGTGTGATATAGAGTGCCGATCCGAGGAAGCCCTTGATATCCACGGAGAAGCCGACGACGGCGAGGAACATCATACCGAAGAAGAGACCGAGATTCATGGAGCCTCTCAGCTTCTTCACAGCCGGAACCTGAGCGACGATGATCGAGAGTGTCGAAATCATCAGGATTCTTCCGGCGCTCTGGAAATCAGACGGGAACAATGTTGCCAGATTCGTGCAGATGGCGACGATGGAGGTCGAAATCGCGAGCAGGATTGCGATATCCTTGATGCTCCACTCCTCTGATTCCATCAGCTCCTTCGTATCACCACTTCCTTCCAGCTCCTTCTCAGTGAAGGAGTATGGCCAGAATTTCTGGAACGCCTTCGAGGTCTTCATAAACGCAGGTGCCATGAACATCAGAATCAGCGACGGCATACCGATGACATAGTCGGCGGCATTTGCCGCGGCGATCGTAGAGGCAGAAGCATTGAGCCCGGTTGCAATCGCGGTCAGATTCGAGCTTCCACCGGTATAGGTTCCGACGAACATACCGGCGACCTTCCAGCCTTCATCGACTTTATTTCCGAAGATGATGCCGAACACGATCGATACGAGGCTGACGCAGAACACTGCGGATGCGATGGCGAGCAGCGGCTGCTTCGACATCTTGACGATCTGCTGGAAATCCACATCCAGCAGGTACAGCGAGATGGAAATCGGGATGCAGTATGTACTGATGGTACCATAGATCTCGCAGCTGCCCGGAACGATTTTGAAATTTACGAGGATGATGCCGGTGATGATGACGCAGAGTGCTGGACCCAGTGTTTTGAAGCCCTTAAACTTCTGAACCCAGAAGGCAAATGCAATCATCACCAGGATGACCGCCAGCATACTCGGTGTGCTTTGAAAGATCGGAAACATAGTTTTTCTCTCCTTGATGTAGTCTTGATGTCGTTTAGAATGAAATGTCGAGGCCGAGACCCGGCTTGTCGGACAGGTGGAACATATCGCCTTCTCTTGTGAAGCCACCCGGCATACCGGTGTCTGCATCCTTGTAATACATGAAGCTGTCACAGTCTGCTTCCGTGATGTTCTTACGGGCAGCTACCAGGCTGAGGCCGGCGGTGATGGCGATCTTCGTCTCCAGCATGCAGCCGACCATACAGATCTTACCGAAGTTCTCGGCCAGTGTGCTGATCTGTAAGCCTCTGTACAGTCCGCCGCACTTCATCAGCTTGATATTGAAGATATCCGCTGCATTGAGACGGCAGGCTCTCGCCGCATCCTTCGGTGTATGGATCGACTCATCCAGCATCAGCTGAATGCCGGAAACCATGCTGTGGAGATATGCAGTTCCTTCGAGATCCCAGTCCGGGAGACACTGCTCGACGGCTTCGATGCCGTACTGCTTCATACCCTCCAGTGCGAATTCTGCCTTCGCGATATCGTAGCCCTGGTTTGCATCGACACGGAGACGTACATCCGGTCCGACCGCCTCACGAATCAGCGCCAGTGTACGGAGATCCTCCTTCGGATCGATACCGGCCTTGATCTTCAGGATGCGGTAGCCCATATCCTTCACATAGTGTGCAGCGCTGGCCGCCATCTTCTCCGGTGTGCTGATACCGATGGTGATATCATTTTGAACGGTATCCTGATACCCGCCGAGTACACGGTACAGCGGCTGGCCCATCACCTTACCCTTGATATCGTGGAGTGCGATATCGACCGCGCACTTCGCGGAACCGTTTCCATGCACGAGACCATCCATCATTACGTGTGCCTTTTCGATGTCCATCGGATTCATACCGATCAGTCCCTGACGGAACATCTGAAGCACCGCGAGGCAGCCCTCCATCGTCTCACCGGTGACCGGTGCAAACGGCGATGCTTCGCCATAACCCTCGATGCCTTCATCGGTTGTGATCTTGATGAGCAGGCTGTCTGTATGGCTGATCTCTGCAAACGCGATCTTAAACGGCTCGGTCAGCTCGACATGGAATTTCTCGATTTTCAGATCTGTGATTTTCATTTTTTACCCCTTCTAAATTTCACTCTTAGTGATATTTTGCAATGAAATATACTTGAAGTTTTACTATTGTGAAAATATAATGTCAAATAACGATAGGTTATTTTTAATATCATCCAGGCTTAGATCAAGCTGTTTTTTAGATGAATCAGGCTTTTGTTTTCGTGAGAATTCTTATATAATATTCTGTATACAATGTTTTAGAACTGAGGTTTGATATGTTAAAGATACGTGAATTCAGAAAGAGTCAGAAAATGACCATCAAGGAACTGGCGGAGCTGTCCGGTATGTCCATCAGCTACATTTCCCAGATCGAGCGTGGAGAGATCGATCCGTCTCTTTCTTCCCTGCGGAAAATCGCAGCCGGACTCCAGGTCCCAATGTATATGCTGCTCGACGACGTCGTCGTCATGGGGAATCTGACGATCCGCAAGGACCAGCAGGTCATCACCTACTCTGAAGACCACAATGTCTCCTACCGCTTCCTGACCCCGGTCCCGTCACCGACCTATTCCCCGGAGGCGATGCTGGTCGAGTTTGAGATCGCAGCACATGCGCAGGATACACAGGTCCCGATCCGCCATCATTCCGAAGAGATGGCCTACGTCACCGAAGGACAGCTCACGGTGCAGATCGGCGACACCGATGTGATCCTGAATCCCGGCGACTCCACCGTCATCCAGAAGGACCTCCCGCACATCTATAAAAATAACGGCGATGTTCCAGCGAAAGGCATCTCCTCTATGTCTCCGCCTGTGTGGGGCCGGATGGACCTCACCCAGACTTCATAAAAATTTAATGAGGTCTGACACCATTACGAAATTTTTAAGACGATTTTCCGAGAAGAAAAAGGCACCGCGACAGGGTATATCCCCCCCGTTGCAGTACCTTTTTCTTTTTCCACTTAAGCGCGGATGTCGTAGCGGTAGCGCTCGAGGACCTTGCGGGCCTTCTCTTCGGATTCTTCGTCGTAGAAGGAGATGCGGAGCGCGCCTTCGCCGTGGTCGCGGCTGTTGTTGATGCCCATGTTCTTGATGGAGACGCCCTTCGAGGCGAGGATGACGGAGATCGTCGAAATCGCACCGACTTCGTCTTCGATGTCGACGGAGAAGCTGTAATCGGCGCTGAGGACGCCCTTGTTCTTCGCGCTGATCGAGTTCCGGTACTCACGGGAGGACTCGAACATGTGGAGGATCTTCTGGTCGGATGTTTCCTTCTTGAGAGAGGTCGAGATGTCCTGAAGCTCTGCGATGTAGCGGTCGAGCAGTGCTACGAGCGGTTTGCTGTTGGTGTCGCAGATCTGCTCCCACATCTCCGGGCTGGAGCTGGCGATTCGTGTGATATCACGGAA
>ERZ1026856.433-NODE-433-length-26816-cov-15.144427_pt1 | contig 26816 bp, 17 predicted proteins | sample MGYA00380158_ERZ1026856 | MGnify/ENA primary metagenome ERZ1026856 (study PRJEB33269, sample SAMEA4719794) | human gut metagenome | biome: human-associated habitat; feature: organic feature; material: feces | place: Cameroon | collected 2013-10 ...
AGGTTATACAGCACCGGCATGCGGACTGATGCTGATGGAAGTGCATTATTAAAAGCTGTATAAAAATGATACTTTTCGCAAAAATAAAGAGTGGACGCTTATTTTTATCTGTGATAAACTCTTAACGTGATAAACAGAAAAAATAAGGAAGAATATGGTAGGAGTGAGTAATACATGGCAGGAGCACTGAAAATAAAACACGGAACGAAATTATATCTTGCATTTGATGTACCTGCCGGACAGGAACCAAAATTCAATATGATCAGTACGTTCAATAAAAGTGTGGACGACTCAGCATTTCTTACATCCGTTCCCATGGTGGGAGGAAAACCGCTGAAACAGGATGAAAACCAGAAGCTGTTATTCCGCTATGGAGATGGAGATGCGGCGCAGGTGATCGCCGGATATGTGGATGATGAGGTGAAAGAGGGAATCCGCCGTTACTGGAAGGTGCGCAGGGTAACAGAAGACCGTCATTTTGTAAAACGTGCGGATATCCGTATGAAAGTAGAAATTCCGGTGAAGTTCATGCAGGATACCTGGGCTCTCAACCTGGATGGGGAGATTGATAAGGAGACGGGAACAACCATGGATATTTCAAATAATGGTCTTGCTGTTTATCTGAATCACTGGTTTGAAGTAGGAGAAACCTGTATTTTTACCCTTCCAAGAATGGGTACTGCTTCGGACGGACAGGATGAGACAGAAGTCGTTGGTGTTGTCTGCTGGATGCGGGAAGTTCCAAAAGGTGGAGCGTATCGTTTTGCCGCAGGTATCCAGTTGAAGTTTGCGGATATTGAAGAGAGAAGAAAAATGCAGGATTATGTGGCTTATGTGAAAAAAAGATATAAGCTTTAAGAAAAGGCATGAAGATTCAAAAGAAGATAAAACCTGAGAAAAAGACACAAAAGAATAAACGTTTTTCCAAGAGAGATAAGACAGATCAGATCATCCGGATCGGGGAACTGGAAGAACTGATGAGCCAGTATGGGGATGATGTAGACCCGGAGAAAATTGTCAGTATGTACATCCCACACCGGCGCAGACAGCGTATTGGTGCGGCATTACTCCGGATGGATAAGCTGAATCTGCTATTGCTTGGTTTGCTGCTGGCAGTCGCAGTCCTGTTTATTGCAGCATTCATGCAGGAAAAGATGGGTAATTTTACAATCAACTTAAATCGTCTGGAATTATACCGAAAGGGAATCAGCATTTCAGACACGGGAGATTTTAAAGAGGCGACTGCAAGACTTACTGCAAGTACGGTGCAGGATGCCACGAATATTTCCATTGATGATCTGCCGGAGAATGTAGATGAGATCGAGGGAAATCACAATGGAAAAAATTACATGGCATATACCTATTATCTGCGGAATGCCGGAAAAGAGGATCTTGGATACATAGCGAGAATCACGCTTGATTCCTGCGCAAAGGGTGCAGAGCAGGCGGTGAGGGTCGCAGTCTGGCGAAATGGAGAGCGCATTGTCTACGCAGAACCGGCAGCAGACGGCGGTGCGGAAGAAGGATGTACGAATTTTGTTTCTGATGACGTGGTCTGCACTTATGAAGAAAATAATTTTCTTGTCGGAAATGTAGACCGGTACACGATCGTCATTTGGATGGAGGGCGATGATCCGGAATGCGTGGATGCCATCATTGGTGGAAGTGTGGAATTCAGCATGCATATTGATGCAGACTATGATGATGAGACAAACCTGTTATGGAAATTTGTGTCAGACATCAAGGATACGCTGACGAATGACAAACCGATCGATGCAGCCGGAAATGAGGCGCCAAATGACAGTTATTATTCAGACCATGAGATCACATGGGATACTCGTCGGAATCAATAGTTTTTTGAATGAAATTGTGAAAAATACGCAAATGTATGCAAGGAAAACAATTTCGGCATATTTACAAATTAACGTAAAAGAGTTAAAATATTTAAAAGTGTAAAAACAGTTATTTTTATATCATATGGGGTTATTTCGAGACAGATAATGGTGAAATAAACCATTATAAAATACGAAAGATGGGAGAAAAGGATTTATGAATGAGAACAAAAGTATCAATTCACTGAAAAAACAGCTTGTTGCGGCGGTTGCGATGGTTTGTGTTGCGGCTGTGGCGCTTGGGTCAAGTACGTATGCGTGGTTTGCGGCGAATAATAAGGTTCAGGCAACTGGAATGACAGTTCAGGCACAGTCTGAGGGCGGTATTGTGATTTCAAATGAAAGTAAAGCTGATTGGAAAACATCTGCATCAGCTTCTCACCAGGACAAAACACAGCTTATTCCGACAAGTACAGCTGACACTAAAAATTGGTATCATAATGTAAGTGATGATGCAGGCAGTGCAAAAGCTGGGCAGACAGCAAGTACATATACAAAGTTAAATCTTACAACTGATAATAATGGTGTTGGAAAAGATAATGCAAATAAACAATATTATCTTTTAAATAAATTTTATATTAAATCTTCAGCAGAGGAAGCTGATAATGGTAAAATATATATCCAGAAAGTAACAGTTTCTTCTGGGGTAGCAACTAGTGCAAAGTTAGATGCATCGTTACGAGTTGCAATTGTTATGGGGGATAAAACATATATTTATGCGCCTGTTAATGGAGCAACATTAGCCTATAAGGTTGGCGGGGCAGCAGATGATACAACTGCCATGCCAGCGGTAAATGTAGTTAATACAGAGACAGTTACAGGTATTCCTGCCAATACTACTGTTACCCCTCTTGAGGCAGCTGTATATATTTATTTTGAAGGTGAAGATGAAGAATGTAAATCTGAAAATATAACGTCAACACTTGATTCTTTACAATTGACAGTAGATTTTGGAACAGAAGAAGCTTAGACAACGTAATATAAGTTAAAAAATCTCCTCAAGTTTAAATAATTGAGGAGATTTTTATTGTTAGGACAAGACTCTGTTTCCAGTATGGAGTTTTTCGTGTTCCGAAAAATGGAATGCTGGAAACAAATAAACCACTTGCTATGCGAGTGGTTGGAAATGCTTTAGCCTATAGAAAAAACCTCCAATGCTATAATAATGCTGGTTCGCCAACCACATTACAAGCAGAGGAGGTATCCATATGGATATAAATAGTTTAGCACACACGAAATGAGATTGTAAACATTACATTGTTTTTTCATAGCAAGTAAATGTTTAATAGAAACGCTTGTTCTATCTTGACAACAAGACCTTAACATTCTACAATAAACACATCTTTTTTTGTCAAATTGTGAAATTTCAGCACTGTATCAGTGCAAAGCTCCCCATTATCAATGCAAACATGCTTGAAGAATGATTGAGGGTTCTGTATAATATTTATAGAACATTCGGACAGCCTGTTTGCAGATTTCAAACAGCACAGGAGACAGAATGTTAAAGGAAAATAATAAGATAAAAAACAGTGTCCTGATAGACTTATTCTATGAGGATGAATCTGCAAAGAAGAATCAGATAGCACTTTATAATGCACTGCATGAGGAAAAACTGCCGGAAAATGCATCTGTCCGGAAACTCCGGATTGAAAATACGCTGTACATGCATTTTCAGAATGATTTTTCTTATGAGGCAGATGAGAAGATTCTTGTGATCGGTGAACACCAGTCCACGATCAACTACAACATGCCGTTGCGCTGCCTGATGTACATCGGACGAATCTATGAAGGAATTGTTCCAGTGAGAGACCGCTACAAGAAAGCAATTGTAAAACTTCCGAAGCCTGAGTTTTATACCTTTTATAATGGAAAAGAACCGATGGAAAAGGAACGTGTGCTTCGTTTGTCGGAGGCATTTAAAGTGCAGGATGGTACGGATACGCTCGAACTTGAAGTGAAAGTGATCAATATCAATACAGATGCAGGACATGAGATATTGGAAAAGTGTCCGGTCATGAAAGAATACAGCATTTTCATAGACACGATCCGAAAATATCAGGAGAAAGGCGAGGAAGATGCATATGAACTTGCAATACATGAGTGTATCGAAAAGGGGATCCTTGCGGATTATCTGCAGAAAAAAGGAAGCGAGGTCATCAATATGCTGAAAGCAGAGTATGATTACGAATTGGATATACAGGTACAGCGGGAAGAAGCATACGAGCAGGGTGAAGAAGTTGGCAGACAGCAGGGCGAAGCTATTGGCAGACAACAGGGTGAAGCAATCGGAAAGCAGCAGGCCAACATAGATGCCGTCAGAAATATGCTTGAATTTGGCGTTTCCAAAGCAGATATTTTAAAGAAGTATACAAAGGCGGAGTATGATGCCGCCATAGCAGAAACAGAGGAAAAGTAATACAATGACAGCACGAAAGCCATCTCATAGGAGGTGGCTTTTCTGCTGTAAAAGAATCTGTATGAATTTTGTGAATTTCTTGAACATGCGCACTGTAAGTGCTATTATTATAAGATAATAGGCAGACTTTAAGCAATATGAAATGAGAGAAGAAAATGTCAGCAGATAACAGAAGAAAACCGGATGAGAGAAAACAGAATAATCCAGAGAATCTGTCTGTTGAAGAGTTACATGTTCGCATCGCAGAGGATAAGAAAAAAGCAGTAAGAAGCCTTTTTATGGCGCTTTCTGCCTTGGTTGTGATGGTCGGATTTTGTATTGCATGGTTTGTATCCAATCATCGTGTCAATGCTACCGGAATGAATATAGAGGCTGCGAACGCACAAGATTTTCAACTGGCAAGTAAAGGTAAGAGGCAGAATGCAGAACAAAATAAATTAAAAAATGAAGATAGCCAGAATATTTTAAATAATGGCACAGCATATCTTATAAATAGCGATGGAAAAATGATTGCTGCATCAGATGATACCAATAACACGGAAATTTATTACGCAGGGTTTACGAATCTTGCATGGAGGCTAGATGATGATGTTATGCTCATGCCGGGAGCAAGTGGAAGCATGACTTTCTATATAATTCCGAGGAAAGAAAATCTTACCAGTGCGAACCTGACTTTTACTCTGAAAGCCTATGAGGATGATACAACAACCGGGTTGGCAGCCGTTTCTAATGATAACCAGCTACAGAACCTTGTGATGGGGCATATCCTATTTTTTAGAAAACAGGATGCAGATGGAAGTTATGCCGGTTGGATCGCACCGGATGAAAATGGAAGTTATCTGATGGCAAACTCCGAGTATAGTTTTACAGTCACGCCGGAAAACAAAACAACTTTTGAAAAAGATACACCTTATCCGGTGACCTTGTACTGGGTATGGCCGAATTATATTAGAAATTATATTTACACCAATCAAAACGGAAGCTTGTTTACAAACCCAGATAGCAACGATTATCAAAAATTAATTACATTCTTAAATAATGAGAATTTTCAAAACAATAAGGCAGAGCAGAAATTCAGCAAAATGTTTTATGTGAAGCAGGACAGTGATGCGGCATCTGCTGCAAAACCGGTCAGCGGTAACATCGACAGTAACATAACAGATGCAGTTTTGAATGAATGTAATGAGGCTTACAACAATGCGGATCAGTACATTGGTGAAAATGCCAGATATTTATATGTAGATATGACCGTAGATATGTCGGAAGACAGTAATTAATATATAAAAAATGGTGACACAGAAGATGAAAATTCAGTGGAGAAAACGATTCTTTCAGAAAAAAGAGACAAAGGACAGAGAAGAAAAACAGAATAGTAAAGGAAGACAACAACGCTGTCTGGCATTGATCGTGGGTGCCGTCTGTATCGCAGTGGTCGGGATCACCGGGGCATGGCTTGTAAATCGAGCGAATATTGCAACATTGTTCACTGTATCCAAACCGTCCACAATCGCTGTAAAAGGTCCCAATGGGGAAGAAATGGCGCAGTTAGATCTTTCTTATACGGATGAAAACAAGGACGAGAATGGAAAAGTCACGATCAAACGTGTGATCAGCGTGGTCAGTGACCAGAAACAACATAAAATTGAAATTGCACATACGACCAATCTGAAAGGACTGAATTTTGAGGTACATAAGGCAACGGATGTGACGAAAGATTCTACAACAGGACAATACACCTATAATTATAATGAGGCATCAGATAAAATCAGTGGAGAATATTTGAACTGGGATAAAGATAAATCAAAAAATGATTATAACTATGCAGTCGATAACAATGCGGCTGACAGCAAACACGATTCCAATTATTCCGATTATCAGAATGTCCAAACACATGCAGAACCGTTATATTGGCTGGAAACAGGTACTACAGAAGTAATTGCTAAAAATACAGATGGATTATTTCTCCAGAATTATGTCATTACCATCAGCTGGATAGAAACAGGTTCAACAAAAGAAACAGACTTATTTTACGTACTTGCGAAGAATATAGAAGGAACACCAGGAAACTAGAACAATGAACGAACGAAAGAGGCCTTGGTTAAAGATTACCAGAGAAAAAAAGAATATAGCGGTAATTCTTGGTTTAGCTGCAGTTTTCCTTATCTCATTAGGAGCTTATGCAGCATATACAAACCAGGCTTTTTTGCGTGGCGTTCTGCGTAATAATTATAGTGAAACGGTACGTTTTTCTTCTAACTATCTGCAGCTTTGCGAGAAAGGAACCGCAGAGAGTGGTTATGCAAATAAAGTTATTCTGGCATCGGAAAATATCGACACAATGACGATAGATTTGTATATTTACAACTATGCGAAGGGAAACGAAAGGCTGGTAAATGAAAAAGATATTACCTATGATCTGAAAATTAAAGTTTCAGGCGGAACACAGACATCTTATAAAGTAACATGCGCAGATACAGGAAAAGAATTAACGGAATCGGATGATTTAAGTTATACTACGTCGGTAGGAGGAATGACTTTAATAGGCCGCACGCCCAAAAGCAATCATTATACAATCGAAGTTCCAAAAGAGGATTTGAACCGTGTGAAGGTTGTGGTAATGGCAACACCTCATGATTGGTCTGCGACATCTGATAAAATGCTGGCAGCAGTTATTTATCCATGTAAAGAAGGAGAAACAAGTCAGTTTTCCGTTGATGGATCATTTGTAGGACATGCTGAGACAGATTCTCCAAAAAATTATGATGCCTATAATTATGAGGTATCTATCTCAGGTGGAAAAGCTGATGTCACATTGAGCTGGAAAGCTGATACGATTGAAATAGATCAGTTTTTTTTGAAAAAAATTGGAAAAACGAATACTGATATTGTGAAACAGGATGGAATAGCATCGATAAAGTTTCCAATGGATGATACAAATGGAACAGGAACTTACTTAATTCCATTCTATATTATTTCCGAAGAGCAGATACCGGATAATTGGGAAAAGATGGAAGAAAAAGTGACTGTAAATGCGACACAGATTACGCAGTAACATAAAGATAAAAGCATGAGGAGTGACATACATGAGAAGATATAAGCGGATATTGGCTATTGTGCTGGCAGCCAGTCTGACAGTGGGCGGTTTTGCAACACCCGATTCAATAAAAGCTTCAAGTGTAGCTGGGATAGAGAATACGACAGATGAATCCACGGATGATGATAGCATGCATACAGATACTGACCAGCAGGAAAAGGTATCAGATCATAATGCAGTGGATAATGAAGAAAAGACGGATGAAATTGATAAAGAAGAAAACGATGGAAAAAAGGATGACACAAAAGAGAATGATACAAAAGAGAATGATACAAATGAGAATGACACAAAAGAGAATAATACAAAGGATACAGTAAACACAGAAAATACAGACACGGAAGATAAAAAAAATAATGCCGATAAGATAAATACTACAGAAAGCATAAACACTACAGAAGGTATAAATACTACAGAAAGCATAAATGCCACAGAGGGTATTGGAGACATCAATTCCACGGAATATGATGCGGAACAGGATGATGGCATCATGCTTTTAGATGCAGGAGTTTCGTTAGAGCTGCTTGCAGCGGATAGTATCAATAGCGGAGTAACATTGATGGCAGATAGTAATACGATAAAAGCGACATTAAAAGGTTTCGTATTATTGTCAAACTGTCCGGCAGATTCATTGCAGGATAAAAATATTATAGTAGAGAGTACCGGAAGCAGCAACATTACAGAAGAAGTTGAATATAACGGTCAAAAATATAAGTATGCCGGAATTGGAACGGCAGATTGTCCGTTTGAGGGGATTCTGTCTGCAGGACAGATAACAACAGATACGACATTATTTGGAGGAATCAGTTCACAAGCAAAGGTAAATATTAACCTCATATGGATCGGCGATGGTTCAAAACCTTTTTACGCACAGCAATATGTATTTGCAGATGCTGAAAGCTATTCTTTATTTAATAACACGGACAGTACTACAAGTGTGACAGTCAGTGTGGCAGATGGAAAAACGATAGGATCACTGATTGGAACAGTGAGTGGTCAGGGGGGGACGCTTAAGATTGGAAGGGGCGTGACATATCCGGCGAAGAAGGAACAGGTTGCAGTTAACAGCTCAGGAAATGCCGGATTAATCTGTAACACACTGGAGGCAGGCACGATACAGTTAGATGGGTTCTCTTTTCCATCAGCAGGGTATAGCGTTGCTGCGGATACCGGAAATGCGGGCGGTATGATTGGTGCTATGAAAGCTGGAACTGCTTTAAAGGCGGGTGCAGATACCCAGATCAGTCAATTGTCAGTCACAGCTAATAATGGAAATGCAGGAGGAATCGTTGGAGAGATAGAGAATGGTGCAAGCCTGATTGCAGAAAATGGAAAGCCGTTTGTTCTGTCTTCGCCGTCAGTGACTGCAAGTGCAGGATGTGCAGGGGGGATTGCAGGTAAAGCAACCGAAGAGGCTGGAACAACAATTTTATCTCCAACAGAAAGCAATGACAATCCAGATTCCAAACCATTTCAGATTAAATCATCAACTGTCAATGGAAAAAATGCAGGAGGTCTGTTTGGGGACTATATCATAGTGAAGCAGGCAATGAGTTATCCAACATCGGTGAATCTGGACACTCCTACCATTTTGTCTAACGGAAATGGCGGAGGGCTGTTTGGAGTTCTGGAATTGAATTCAAAATCTTCTTATACAAAATCTTCTTATACAATTGAAGGTTTTGAATTTGCATGTACTAAGTCAGGAAACGAAAACAATAGTGCGTACGGTTCGATTGTCGGACAGGTAATAAGTGATTCCGGTGTTGAAAATGCACTTTTTATTAACAATTGTAAGGTACAATCTACATTTAATAATGACAATACACAATATCATGGTGGATTAATAGGAAAGGTTGGCGAAAATAACAATGCTGCGGTATATGTGGAAGTAAATGGAACTTCTTCGGATGGTATTCAGATTACGGTGAGCAATCCGGCAGCACAAAATAGATTTGGTGGCATTATAGGCTGTCTCTCTGAGGGAAGTGTTTTGAAAATGACCGGTGCTGTCAAAATTACAACTGGGAATAATATCTCAAAAGGCGGAGGAATCGTAGGAGAGGCTAAAGCAGGAAGTGCTGTAGAATTTAATGGAACAACAGATTTATCAGAGGTAAAGTATGCCTGGGATAAAACAAGCGAGGGTCAATTAATTGGCAGACAGGAAAGTTCATTGATCTATGCCAGAGGAGATGGCAATGGAAACGGCTGGAAATTCATACGTACTAATGCGGCAAATAATACAAATAAAGAATTAAATGATATTGGAAATTATGGTGAAGTGATCCGTTTACAGGCAGATGGCAATACGGCAGCAGGGCTTGATAAAGAACTGATTAAAATCAATGCTGAACACCAGATAGAATTAAAACAGGCTGCAGATTATACGGGGAATAGTAATTATAGTGGAGACATTACACTTGCTTCCAAGGAAGGGCTTGCATTGCTTGCAATCACGTGGCAGACACGAGGGTATTTTAGTGTGGACAGCGTAAACATTAATACAAAGTCCTGGGCAAATCTTAGAACAAAAAATATTTCTTTGTCAGCTGATATTGACCTTACAGGAACAGGAATACTGGGAATTGAAAGGGATTCAGAGAATACAACCGCATATACAGGTACTTTTTACGGAAATGGAAATAAAATTACGTTAGCAATTGGGGAACAATATGGTTTTCGAAATAATACCTTGGTACAAAGTGGTGATTGGGGAAGTGGTCAGATTTATACAAATAAAGAGCATAAAAATCTGGGACTTTTTTCTCTTGTAAGTGGAAATGTAAGCAATCTGACAATTGATGGAATCATACAGGTTAATTCGACCTATGCATGGGGAGATGCTGGTGGTTATGCGGGACAATTAAGGGGAAACTCTGAAATTGTAAATGTAACTACTGCACAGTCTATGAATATAAAAAGTTCGAGTAACACAAAAGTTGGAGCATTATTTGGTGAAAATATAGGAACATCTAATATCATTTTAACTAACTTTGAAAGTATGACGGTTATCAACATTGATACGTCAGACGGTGCATTAGATTGTGTAGGAAGTTTAGTTGGAATGTATCGCGATAATACAGGAGATATAACGATTTCCTGCAATGATGTCTTGATTGGAACAAAAATATCAACGACAGGGAGAAATATACATGCAGGAGGACTGATTGGAGAAATTCCAACATCAAATAATAAAAGAAATATAAATATATCAAAGATACAAATTAATGGGTTTGAAATAAACAATAAAGCGGAAAATAGCTATAATAAACTTCAAACCTGCGGCGGTGTTTTAGGTTATTTATGGGAAAACACGGATGTAGTATTTAATACTCCGGCAGACGCAAATGCATATGCATTGTCAGTAGATAATTCTACAATTAACGCTCCAAATGCATCAGTAGGCGGTCTTGTTTATCAGGGAAGTGGTAAGTGGCAGATCAATGACAAAGGCATTGATATAAAAAGTGCAACATTTAATGCAAATACACTTGGATTACTGCTCTGTCATGCAGAGGAAACGAATAATAGAGCTCTTTATCTTGAAATGACAGCAAACTGGGCTACGGCATATAAACTGGAAAAGGTAACAGTAGGGGGAAGTCCGGCAGTTTATGACGAGATGATCGCCTATACGACCAATAATGCAAAAAATATTCTGGATAATAATAAAAATGCTATTATTTCATTAGCTACCGATAAACGGACGGGGGTAGACACTGCTGAATGTAATACATATATAAATCGGACTGAGTATGGTAAGACGAAGCCGACTAATCCAAACAGTCGTTATTATTATAATTTAGATCAGATAGTCGCATCGCAGAAAGGTCAGTCCGTATCAGGATGGCTGGATACACCGGAAAAATTAATGATCTGGGATGTATATACTTATGCCGATGAAAGTTTGAAGGGCTATTTTCCTGTTGATGCAGGAAATATAAAAGGAATTGGCACAGACGCTGCTTCAAAAGCAACAATAGATTTAACCGGGTACAGCTATTATCCGGTTGATGTCGGTGCAATGACAATTCAGAATGCTGACATTAAATTTGCAAATGAGACAATAGAGGAAAAGGAAAAAGCAAACTCCAATAAAAGTACGCAGGGGAATAATACCGCACATACGCAGCATTATGCAATGCATGGTGGATTGTTCCGTAATATGATAAGCAGTGAAGATGTGACTACAATAGTAGAGAATGTGACGTTTCAGGGAACTATCGGAAAAGTCAATGGCGCATCAGGGGTGTTAAGTTTTGGTAATATAGAGGGAAATGCAGCCGTAACACCACAAAGGTTTCATACCTTAAAATTTTCCAAGGTAGAATTTTCAGATTTTAGAGTTACGGATGCAGGAACAGATTATGCACCAATTCTGATCAATCAGACAGGAAGCTACACGACATTGGTTTTCAATGATGTAAAGGCAGATGGATATGGGGATAGTCCGCAGAAACCGGCTGGCTCAAGTCTGCTGGGAAATATTGGAGGACCAGATAAAACGCAGATTTCCCTGACCTTTAATAAAATGAAATTCCCGGACAAACCGTATGGTAATGGTGGTATTTTTACGCATGCAACATTTTTAGAGAGTTTTCAATATAAGAGTGGCGGCATCGGAACTGCTATTTATAACTTTTATAAGGCAGAAGACTGGAATGGAACAAATCACAGGCATGACGTAACATATGGAAGCGAGATCAGCGATTCAGTGGAATATAGGGATCTGCAGCACTGGTATTATGATGAGCAGACATATGGTCAGTCTGAGGGATATGTGCGGTATGAGAATCCAAACGATACAGGGGAGCCAAGCTTTAAAGATACATATCTGCCATATGTTCATACTTATGATAAACAAAATAAGGCTTCTCACGAGATCAAAGTTAATCAGCGCATTGCAGATTTACTGGAAGGCTGCGGAACATATGGACATCCATATAAAATCACAACGGCTTTGGAGATGAAATCCATTGCAGATTATATTGCAACTGCCACACCGCAGACCGGCTGGAAGGTACAGGTTACCGGTGATCAGTCTGAGGCTGGTTATCATACGGCACCTGCGGATGCAGACAGTGTTTATGAATATGATGGAACCGGATGGTATCAGGTACAGAAGCAGAGTGGCACGGATAATACCGGAAATGTTGAAGTAAGCTGGCAGAAGACAGGAAAAACAGTTTCCAATGATATGATGCATTGCTATATTCTCAGTGCTTATTATGATATCAGGGCAAAAGAAAATACCGATACTGCCAAAAATAAAGTTCTTGAGTTGGAAAATTTTGCCGGATTGGGAACAGAACTTTATCCATTCCGCGGAGTAGTGGTAAGCAATAATGGTTCTACGGTAAAAATAGGCGGAGACAATATTGCAAATGGTTTTATTGTATACAGTTATGGAAGTGTCGTAAAAGATATTACGATTCAATATTCCGGAAGTGGTAAAACACTTACCTATCAGGCACCGGATGCCTATCAGCCAAAGAGTTTCTTTGGCGGTGTGATCGGATGCATTATGGGTGGAGATAATATCATTGACAATGTAAAAGTCTCGATGGATACAGACTGGACACTGACGTTGGATGGAGATAAAAAATATCTGATCCAGGCAGGAGGATATGTTGGCTCTGTTTCAGGTGGAGGCGTGATTTTCCGCAATATAAATGCTAAAAGTGACACAGCCTTCACAGGATTAACAGCCAGTCATCTTAAAAATGGAACAAGTCTGTATGTGAATCCTTATGTCGGAAGGGTATTAGATGGTTATGCGTTCAGTGAAGGCTGTGTGATTGATAATGGAACACAGAATTATAAAATAAACCAATTAACTTCCGCTACAGGAAATAATATAACTACCAAAGTAGATACAAATAACAACTATACCGTAACCATTCAGAATGCGCAGGGCTTGCTGCTTATGTCTGCGATCATAAATAGTGGAGCTGCAGGCGCAGGTGGAACTTATGCTTATTATGGAACGCCACAGTCATATTCCAATTACAAATTTGGTAATGGCATCTATGGAAAAATACGTAATGCTTCTTATCAATATGTTGGAAAAACAGACAATAAAGCAGCAGAGGATTTTAAAAAATCAATAAATGATGATACAAACGTTCCATCAAAAGATAATGCACCATATTTGATCAACCAATACAGTAATGGAGAGACATTTCTGGTTGCCGGTTATAGTAATGGAAAACGGAATCAGGTTGATTTCCAATTGAGTTCAAACAGTACTTATGATATGAGAGGGTACGGAAATGGATATCAGGGTATTTCAGCAAGATACCTTTCGAATGCGGTAAATGCAGGGTCGAATGTGTTGGGAACTGTTTATGTCAAACCGTTTGTGAAAGGATTTAATGGGAATGGAAGTACAATCAAGGTAGAGATGCAGATGAAAGAGTATGCAGAGGATGATTTCCATGGAATTTCCTTTGGCGGAGTATTCAATCTCATCTGGGCAGCAAAAGCAACTGAACTGACAGATAAAATTCTGGCACAAAATCTGACGATTGATGGTTCTACCATTTCCCTGTCATACTGTAATAAAGATGGTACTGCGACAAGCGAAGATTCCAATATGAGTCCAGAGCAGGGAAAGTATTGTGTCGGGGTAGGTGGTTTCGCCGGAAACAGTGCGCAGAATTCACTTGGAAATGAGGAAAAAGCATCTTACGTATTTCAGCACATAGTGATATCAAGCAGCAATTTTACCGGACCAATCAGTGCCGGGGGATTAATGGGAAGTGCCGGACTTGGAAATAGTGACGTCAATCGTGGTGTTGGTCAGTTATTGAATGTAAGTAAGAACGGAGGAGATAATAACAGAAATAATTTTGGAGTGAATCTCGTTAATTGTAAATATAAGAATTTAAGAGTAACAGCCAAATATGCAGCAGGTGGCATGGTGGGTGGATTATTTTGTAATCAAAAAGAAATTGGATTTGATCCAAAGGACAGCGTCAGGAGTTCAGTTTCAGTAACAGATGAAGCTTATAAAACAGTCGGAAAGGATTCTTCTATCGTGATCAATAACACGAATACGACTATAGACAAATGCGCAGGAGGAATATTTGGGGCTGTTGCCACAGCACTATATGTTAATGATAAATCCTTATCCATAAGCGGTGTATATCAGAATACGGATAAGACATTATACACTGCCTGTCTGCAGGATATAACCATTATAAATCTAAAGCCTTCTGGTACAAAAGAAATAAAACGATACGCAGGTGGAGTTGTAGGAAGCATACAGGAGAATAACTGCTATGTTTATCATATAGAAATGAAAAAGAGTGACGCATCGGATAATGTGATCAGTGGAACGACTGCAGCTGGTGGAATGATCGGGTATGCCAAAATATCCGGAAAAAAATTAGAATTACAAAATTGCAGGGCAGAGAATATTAAGCTGCAGGATGCTGAAGGTGGGATTGGTGGAATGATTGGCATCGTGGAAGGCTCTGGCAGCGGATCGGCAGAGATGAAGATAACCGGATGTATTTCACAGGGGATCCATGCAGCCGGAAGCGGAGACGGAGTTTCTACAGGTGGTATGGTCGGCTTGCTTCGAAATAATCAGCCGCTTATCTTACAGGCATGTATCGTTTTAGATTCCACTATAGGATCGGATAATAATAAGTCAGGTTATTATGGAGGATTTGCTGGTACTATTACGCCCAATTCTGATGCAAGACTTTCAATTTTTGATTCAGAATTGACGAATACAAAAATCAATGGTAAGTATGCCGGAGGAATTATAAGCGCAGCACATGGAAGAATCTATGGATCGAATATATTATTGAATCAGGTAAGTGTAGCAGCTGGTGGAAAAGCCGGGCTTATTGTCGGTTCAAAGCAGTCGGATAGTTATAATGGATTATATATGGCGGGCGTCAGTGTGAAAGGAAATAGCACTGCCAATAATGATAATAATGATAATAATGATAAGACACAACTGACAGGTGATGCGAAGATTTTGGAAAAAGGCTACATCGCTCTCGCTGATTATGAAGGCTCTTCCATGACAGCCGGAAACCAGAATCCAACTGCTGGAACAGCCGGGCTCTTGGGTGCAGAAGGTGTTGCACCGTATGTTGTCACAAGTCCGAAAAATTCCATGAGTGTCGTGGATACAGATGGAACAGAAAAATACCTTTTTGGTGACAGCACTTCATGGAGTACGGATGGAAATACATTCAAACTGGAAACACAGAAGATTCTGGAAGAGGCAGGAACACAGCCGGATGGAAAATTTGTTTATAATGCTACAGGAGTTACGTTAAAGAGCAGTGAAAACCCGGATGGATTTGATTTTTCAACAGTATTTTCTACTTATAATCAAAATCAGCTGGAAAAAGCAGAAAAAGATTTCCCGGTATTGATGTTCACAGGGAACGAGCGTGATAATAAGATAGAGAATTATCTGGATATTGTCACAAATGGTGGATATTCACAGGCAAAAAAATTAAATGGAACGAATGGAACACATGTGACTGCAGAGGCAAAAGTATATAACTACAATGCAGCTACAGGAAAATTTATTGCTTCAAATGATACGCCGGCACTTCAAATTAATAATAACGGGACAAACCAGATGTCATTTCAGGCAGATGCAACGGATTATGATAATCAGAAAAACCGTTTTACGTTACTTACGGTTACATTTGCAGAGAATGGACACGAATATCATGTGCAGGTTCCAATCATTGTCCGGCGTGTGCTGGAAATGGATTTTACCGCAACATTGAGTTATGGTACACATTTCAAAGCGGACGACTATGCGAATCTGACAGGACATATTCTTGACAGCTTTGGAAATGCCATGACAGGGTATCTGACATATGCGTATAATAGTTCTCTGGGAGAAGTATCTGCATTTGGCTGGCAGAATTATGTGGATGCCGGTGGTGATGTGACGCAGGCTTTTGCAAAGAGCATAGAGTTTTATTTACAGAGAGGAAAAATCCCGGCCGGAACGCAGCTTACATTAGTAGATTGTCAGGATAAGAATAAGAAAGCATATTTTTATACTGTGACAGAGGAAGAGGAAAAACAAAACAGGAAGGAATTTCTTTACAGTAATTTTAAGGCATCTGATGGAGTCACTGCATATAAGAATTTAAGTATCGGTGAAGCGTTGGAAGCTAAGGCAGAAAAGTCAGGTAGTGGAAAGTTCATCGCAGTAAACGCAGATGGAAAACCGTTGGATGTAAATGGCAATATAGTAGACAATATTGGAACGCCGGCCAGTGGTATCAGTCCAACCGTAAAAATAGACGACAGGTATTATAGGCTTCCGCAGGATGGAGAGGATGTTTCAAAGTTAGACAAGTACACGGTGACGATGGATGATCATATACATAATGAAAATTATTATCTTGTGATCACATTTCCGGAAACAGCAGGAAAAGAACCGATCAACGGATACATTACTACAAATGTAAACGGGAATATCCCAATGCATCTGACGGACACATTAAGACAAAAGAATTATAATGGAAAAGGACAGACCGATAGCCACAGCGATACGGCAAGTACATTTCAGATATCAAGTGGATATACACAGAGTCTGGAGGATCAGGATCAAAGAAACCCGGCAAGAAAAGAAATCAAGCTGGGAGACAGTGCGCTGACAGTAGATATTTTAGATACGATCACTTTTTCCAATGAACAATTTTATAATAGTACGGATAATTTGTTCTTGAAGTTTACAGGAAATCTTAGTATTGTTACTAGCGAGAATGGCACAGAAAAAGTAGATACTTCACAGTTCCCGGCAGGAACAAAAGGAAAAGTCCGGTTTTACGTCTACAGTAAATCCGGAAATCATACAACCTATTACAAATATGACAGTTCTACGCATAACTGGAAGCAGGTCAGTGTAGAAGGTGCAGCTGTTGAGTATCCATGGATTTCAGAAGGATATCATATGGAATTACTGTTATCAGAGGATGGGACCCCTGAAAAAGCAGTGAATCTGCAGCAGATCCGAAGCATTGTAAAAGGGAATAATCAGAGCGGAAGCAGCACCTTTTATGTGAAGGCAGTTTTAGAGGCAGAACTTCCGGCAGCAGGACTTGATGTGATTCCGGCAGCATCGTTGGTGAAAGACGCGCCGGAAGAGTATGCAAAGCTTGGCTATGTGTCACAGATCTCAACTGAAAAAGAAAGTCTGGCATACAGCGGTAACCGTGCGTTATTAACATATGATCAGACAAATGTGAAGTATTACCGTAATTCGTCAGTAAAATCAACCTTGACATACGATGCTGATGATGTAAACCAGCTCGGTATCAATCTATACGATCTGGAACAAAACCTCGATCGGGATAAGAAGAATGTGATCATATCTACGACAGCAGAGTATGATCTTTCCATGATTCCAAAGATGGAGACACTGTTAAGAGATTCAAAAGAAGTAAGATTTTCGCTGACAGTCAGCCAGAAGGATGAAAAGGATGGAAATACAGAAAATTATAAAACTCCGCTTACCATGGATGCAAAAGATTATATGGATATAAAACTTGTATCTCCGGGGGCATCAGAGGTACAATTTGATGAGAAAACTGGAATCTGGAGCTGGAGTATTCCAAAAGAAGTTTACTGGGATGAGCAGAACAGTAAATTAAAGACAACAGATGGAGTGTTTGATGGAGATGTATTTATACAGAATCTGAATCTGTTGGTACGTTTGGATAATGTGGAAGAGAAACAGCATTTTTATTCCAACTATAAGGTGGAACTGAGGGCAGAAATCGTGGATAAGAACAGTAACGTCTTAGATCAGCCGAATCCGGAAAGCGATTACCTCATCTACACCCTCGCAAAGATCCGCCCGGAATTTGTAGAGTAACATTTTTCGCATTGCCTGAATATTTTTCACAGAGAAGGGAGGTGAGTCTTATTATTATGAAAAGAAAGAAACAGGTAGCAAAGAAAACAAAAATATTAAAATACAGGCTCACCTCGTCTTTTCTTGCGTTTCTCATTGCACTGCTCGCAGTGGCATCTGCGACGTATGCGTGGTATATTTATAATACCAGCCGCAGGACGACAAATGTGCGCATGGCGGCAGGAGCAGGAGGAAGCCTGCAGATCAGCAACAGCTACGACGGAGTCTATGGGGCTTCCGCAGTAATGGAAAGCTTTGTGGGAAGGCTTGTTCCGGTTTCCACAAACCGTATTACCGGAGGATTTCAGAAGGCAACGGATTTTGTGGAAGGAAATGAGAATCAGGCACCGATGGTGGCAAATGGATTTGGTGCAGGAGGGGAGAAGGACTATTATCATACCAGTCTTTTTCTTCGTACCAATGGAACAGATACCGGGATTTATATATCGGATATCGGTTTTGAAGACAGTGATGAGAATCTGCCAATCTCATCGGCGATCCGCCTTGGGCTGGTCGTACATCAGCCGGGAAAAAATGCCGGGGTGGCAGAAGAATATATTTTTGAGATCAGTGATAAGAAGAATCCAATGAAAGAGTACAATACTGCGACGGGGCAGGAAGGGTTTGTACTGGATGCTTCAAAAAAGGATGGAACAACAGTTCCGTTTCAGCCGTACACAAAAGCGGCATATTGTAATTATAATAAAGAGACAGGCGTTTTGACAGTAGGAGATGCCTTAAAACTTTGTACGGTTTCCGGAAATTCCGGAGACTATGGAACACCGGTAGAGATTGAGATTTACATCTGGCTGGAAGGATGCGATGAGGATTGTACCTTAAGTCTTTGCAACCAGACCTTAAAAAACGTTGCAATTTCTTTTGCGGGAGTTGGCAGCGCAGAATAAAAGAACACAGACAATTGCCTGACAAGAAGGAAAAGGGGAGGAGGAAGCCATAATGGAGAGAGAAAGCACAAAGCTGAAACATTCGTTTGTGCTCAGTGTCGTGGGAATCATGCTTACACTGCTTCTGATCACCGGATCAACTTATGCGTGGTTTACGTTATCCGGCATGGCTTCCACCAATGTGACACCAATGGGCGGTACGGTTAGCAGCGGTGATACGGTACTTTATATTGGACTTGAGAAAACAGGTCCTTTTGATAAGACCTGTGAATTAAAATTGGAAGATGATCCGGATGCATTGCAGCCGGTTTCAACGATAGATCTGGAACATTTTTATGAGGGGACGGCACAGACAAAAGAGGGAATCACAGTGCTGTATCAGGATGTGACAGAAAAAGCAGGAGATTATGTGATGCATGGGACAGTATATTTACAATGTCTGTATGCGCCCTGCGATGTATATTTTAACAGAGAAGAATTAGAACTCGGAGCAGAAGCGCAGATGCTTGAGGCAATGCGCCTTGGGATGAAGATCACAACTGCAAAGGGAACAGAATTTCTGATCTTTAAGCTGGATGATTTAGGCGGAGCCGGAAATGTGAATTCTGTACAGACGACAGAGCGCACCGGTGTCGTTGTTTCCGGGATTGCGGAAAATGGCGTACCGGTTTATGAAAATGATCCGGCAGCTGCGATCGGATCATATATGGCGCAGAATGCAGGCAGTGAAAATGAATATAAGCCGGGAACTTCCATGTTAATGTCTTTACAGGCAGACGAGGTGGCGACCGTTGAATATTGGCTGTACTTAGAAGGCTGCGATGAGCAGTGTATCAATGAGGTACAGAAGATAGATTGTGATGTGAAGCTTGCATTTGCAGGGGTAGCTTCGGATGTGGAATAGAAAGGAGAACGGGATGAAGCACATTTTCAGGATGATGTTCCTGAGTGTTACGACCATAATGGCGGTTCTTGCGTTTACGGCAGCAACGTATGCCTGGTTTTTATCAAATAAGTCGGTGTCGACAGACACAGTGACAGCAAGAACCGGGGAAAAAACGCTGGAACTACTTTTGAGTAGTTCTGAGAGCGGTGGATTTTCATCTACGGGAGAATGCCCGATCACACAGGTCAATGATCAGGATGAGAAGGTATTGATGCCGGTGTCCACTGCTGATCTCACGGAGTTTGTCTATGCTCCATTTACGGATGGTGGAATGGCAGCGTCTTTTGAGCGAGTAGAAAATGAAAAATATATTTATCACGGAAGAATTTATCTGATGGCACAGGGGCAGGGACATGACGAGAGCAGCCGTCTGAACCTTTATCTGGATCAGAGTGATGGAGTATTGGGGCAGGATGTGGATGGAGAACTTTTAAATGCTTCCAGACTTGGACTGGCGTTTGATGATGAGAAGTCGACCAGAGTGATCCTGCGGCTCAGTGAGAAAGAGAATGCAGGAGATGGTCAGGTGTTTAATACCGTTGTCGGAGGAACGACACTTGGAAAAAATGAGGTGTTACAGTATCAGGGCGGCGGAGTTTCAGCGGTGGCTGATCCAAGCGTTCCGGTGGAAGTCTATACCGTATCTTTTGAAAATAATGGCATGAAACTGCCGGAAAAACCATTGTTACAGATGGAATTAAACCGGGTTTACAAGCTGGATATTTATTTTTATCTGGAAGGGTGTGATCCGGACTGCTCCTCTTCGGTAGAACTGGACGAGGCAGATCTTTATCTTGCCTTTTATGGAGTTTTGGACAGGGAGGAGGGATAACAGATGGAGGAGAATAAGAAAAAAACGCAGAAAAACCTTCTGAAAACTTCAATTCTGTTATCCATGATGGCGCTTGTCGCATTGACGGCAGTGACAGTCGCATGGTTTTCCATTGCGGATAATGCGAGAGTGCGGACGATGAGTCTGGAATTGATCACAGGTGTGGATCTTCGTATGGATCTTGACCCGCACGAGACGATTGAGGAGTATGTGAAAACATTAACATTCGAGGACATCAGCCAGAGGATTCTGGAAGAAAAAGGGTTTTCCATGGAAGAAGTCCCATTAGAACCGGTGACGACTTCAAATTACGAACGGTTTACCTATGAAAACGGAACGGTTGTGGAGCCGACAAGCGGAGCTTATCTGGAATTTACACTGCATTTTATGGGAGAGAAAGATATGCTGGTGCACCTGACAGAGGAAAACAGCAGTGAGGATGAGGTGGATGGAACCGCGGTGAATTCCAAAAATCCGGAATTGCCACAGGCAATGCGAATCGCATTTACCGCAGACGGAAAGACCACAGTGTATGATCCGGGGAAAAACAGAGAGAAAAAGCAGCTTTTGTTCTCCCTGAAAAAAGAAGAGGACAAGGAAGTAAAAGTGCATATCTGGCTGGAAGGAACGGCTCCGGCATGTACGGACGCATTACGGAATGCGGATTATGAGATCAGGCTCCGCTTTGACGGAACGGATCTGGATGGAAAGCCATTTTCGCAGGAACAGACTGGTGATGAAGATTAATCTCTGCATAGAGAAGTGATACAAGGGAGAATGAAGATGAAAGCAGTAAAACGAATAGGAACAATTATATTAAGCGCGATTTTGTGGATCGTCATTCTGGTGGCGGCACTGTATGCGTTTACCACAATGGCGACAAAAGATGACCAGCATGTGTCAAATCTGTTTGGATATACCCCGCTGGTTGTCAAATCGGATTCCATGCAGCCAACGTTTGCAGCAGGTGACCTTATTTTTATTCATACCTGTGATACAACAACGTTAAAAGAGGGAGACATTATCTGTTTCCACACGATCATTGAAAACCAGTATGCGCTCAATACACACCGCATTGAGAGTATCGAGGGCACAGGTGCGATCAGAAGTTATACGACCATTGGTGATAACAACCAGGGAATCACAGATACTCATGTGATCTCGGACGGAGACATCGTCGGTAAGTATGTCGGACACATCAAAGGTGCCGGAAAAGTGATGGATTTCATTTCCAGCAGTGTCGGATTTTTAGTTGTGATCGTTTTTCCAATGTTGGTCTTCTTTATTTATCAGGTTTATCATCTGATCATGATCAGCATCCGCCTGAAAAAAGAAGTTGCCATTGAGACGGCAAAAGAGGTGGAACTTGCAAAGCTGAAGGCAAGGGAAGCAGCAGAGGCAGAGATGGCAAAGAGCGGTACAGACGAAGAAAAGCAGAATGAGGCGGCAAAATAAGGCGGGGAGGAATAACAGACGTGAGTGAATTTCTGAAGTTTGCATATGAATTGATTTCCCAGGTGATCTACAACATTGTGGTATGGCTGGCGGCATTTTTAAAACTGCTTATCACAGGATGGGCAGATTATTTCCTGATCTTTACAACGTATTTTCCAACATTAAATATTTTTGCAAAGATTCTGGCAATTCTTTTGATGCTGATTCTGATTGCCATTCCGGTTCTTTTGATCGTTCTGATCATCAGACGGATGATTCTGCGTCATCAGTTAAAAGCGGATAAGACGGACAATGCGGCTTTGTATAAAGAGATCGGAAGACTGAACAAGCAGGTACTTTCTTTAATTGATGAGAAAAACAGTATTCTTGCGCTGAAAGTAAATGCAATGGGAGGAACAGAGCGTATACCATATATGGGCGCGTCTGCACTGACAGACGATAAGATTCCAACTGTTGAGAATGTGACTTCAGGAGGAAATGTGGCAGCAAGAGGAGCAGCCGTTGCTGCAGATGCTGCGATTCCAGTGGCAGAAGGCAGTGCAGTGGCAGCCGCAATGCCGGCACCGCAGTACAATGAAGATGGAACACTCGATGCAACAAAAGCCCCGGTCATTCAGGCAGTTGTCTCCGAGGCGAAGACAGCTTTTACCGGACATCGTTTTCCAAAGCTTACGCTTGTGGATGATAGATATAGGAACTATGATTTCCCGGCATATAATAATGAGATCACACTGGAAGAATTTACGGAGGGTTATCGTAAATTTGCGGCAAGCCAGATGCATTTATATTACACACCGGAGATCGTGCGCAGATTTATTGCAGGTATGGCGTCAAGTAAACTGCTGATCTTAGAGGGTATTTCCGGTACTGGTAAAACGAGTTTACCATACTCATTCAGCCGATATATGGACAACCCGGCAACAATCATCTCTGTCCAGCCGTCTTTCCGTGACAGGACAGAGCTTCTGGGATATTTTAATGAATTTTCGAAACGTTTTAATGAGACAGAGTTTCTGCGTGCTTTATATGAGGCAAACTACCGGAAAGATCCGACGCTTATCGTGTTAGATGAGATGAACCTTGCGCGTATTGAGTATTATTTTGCAGAGATGCTTTCCGTACTCGAAATGCCAAGCAAAGATGAATGGATTTTAGATCTTGTACCGACCGAGTGGGAGGGAGACCCGGAACTGATTCACGATGGAAAAATCCAGGTTTCCTATTCCACATGGTTTATCGGAACTGCCAACAATGATGATTCCACTTTTACCATCACGGATAAAGTTTATGACCGTGCAATGCCGATCGAGTTAAATGAGAGGGCGGATGCGTTTGAGTGCGAGCCGGAACCGAAATGTTTTGTCACAGCAGAGCATCTGCAGGCAATGTTTTTACAGGCAAAAGAGGATCATCCGATCAGCGAAGAGCTGTTAGAAAAAATGCAGAAGCTGGATGAATACCTCATTACACGTTTCAAACTCTCTTTTGGTAACCGTATTGTGAAACAGTTACATGATTTTATTCCGGTGTATGTTGCCTGTGGCGGCACGGAATTAGGAGGCATGGACTACATCATTGCCCGTAAAGTGTTAAAGAAGTTTGAGAGTATGAATGTCAGCTTTGTGCGCGATGAGATCACGGGGCTGATCAATTACATTGATAAAACGTTTGGAAAATCCGGTATGCAGGACAGCAAGGCGTACTTAAGAAGAATCCAGAACTTGTATTAAGAGCAGGGAGCTAGAGAAAAATGGCGAATACGATCAATGATTTATATTCGAAGTATACAAACCGAGTGGAGCGGACGCTGGAAAACGACCGGTATTTCCAGTATCTGTATGAGATGGTGCAGGCGGGAAACAACACGCTGCAGCAGAAAAACAGAATTTTACATAAAGTGGTGGACGAGCGCTGGCTGACCGTTGTGGAGGAAGGGGTTCAGGCGATTTTTAACATCGTGGATAAGCCACGGCGGTTTATTGCGACAACGGAGGAGGTTGTTCCGGTGGCACTGGCAAAGAAGATCACGTCCGAGAGCGTGAGACATTTAAGCCAGAACACGCAGTTTATCAATATGAACCCGGCAGGAGAAATCCAGCCGACACACGTCTTAAATGTGACGACTGAGGAAAGCTTTGATCTGTATGAAAACCGTTTTGTCTATCACCTCATCCAGCGTCTGTTTACATTCGTAGATAAACGTACGGATGTCATCTTCTGGACTACAGGGGATGAGACCTGCAATACCATGAGCATGGAGAGCAAAGTGGATGATGCATACGAGGAAATCTCCTATAAAGTGGAGATGACGATCAAAAACCGTCAGAGTTATGTGGAGAATGACACAGATAATATGGATGTCTTCAAACGGATTGACCGTGTGCGCCGTATGTCAAGAACATTAAGAAGCAGTGCGTTTTGTGATATTATGAGTGGATGCGCCAAGGTGCACAGTCCGATCCAGCGGACCAACCTGATGATGAAAGATCCAGATTACAGAACCTGTTATAAGCTGTGGCAGTTTATTGAGAATTATGACGAAGTCGGATATACCATTGAGGCACAGGATACGGCACTTGAGTTTGATGAAGAGTATCTGGTGCAGATGTATATTAATATGATCACGAACTATACGGTTTTTAAGAGTCTTTTAGAATCAGATCCAAGAAAAATGACGGAGATTGCCACCAAGAAGCGCAGACCGGTGAAGCCAAAGTTTGTGAAAAAGATTCAGGAAGAAATTGTGGATGACTGCAATATCGAGGACGTGGAGATCCGTCAGGTATTTGTAGAGGAAGTGACAGAGGCACAGCTTGAAGCAGAAGCAAAGTTAAAAGAGCAGACAGAGCGCTGCGAGGAACTGGAAAATAATCTGTCAGATATGGAGTGGCAGTTAGATTCCCTGAACCAGCAGATTGAAATGTTAGAAGAGATGAAGCAGCAGGTTGAGGATGAAAAGAGTGCCATGGAAGCACAGCTTGAGGCAGAGCGCACCTCAAAAGAGGAAGAGCAGGCGAAGGCGGCGGAAGAACTTGCTGCAGTGCAGGCGAAGGCAGCGGGAGAACTTGCAGCATTGCAGGAGAAAGCAGCACAGGAGATCCAGACTGCAAAGGACGAGGCCAACGAGCGTGTGCGGATGGCTGCGGACGAAGCCAAGCAGTCTGTGAGCAGAGTGCAAAATGAGATGCAGGAGAAATTAGACGCGGCACAGAGCAGAGCCGAAGCGATAGAGACAGCGCACAGACAGCAGTTAGAAGAAGTGAAGATAAATGCTGCACAGCAGCTTAGAGATGCACAGGAGAAATCCGCACAGAAACTGAGAGAAGTGCAGACAGAAGCCGAAGCGCAGATGAAGCTTGAGCGGGAAACACGGGAGAGTGCAGAAAAGGAAGCCGGAAAAGCCCTTGAGAAATATAAGAAAATGGCGGAAGAACTCGAAAAAGTAAAAGATGATTTAAGAAGATCCGAGCGGAAAGTAAGAGCACTTGAAAAGGAAAAGGCAGCCGCAAAAGAACAGAATGCTGTAAAAGCAGAAGAAAACCGTCAGGAACGCAGCGGATTCCGTCCATTTAAGAGACGCAGAACACGTAAGAATGAGGAAGAAAAGTAGCAGAAGATGAAAAAAGTCTGGATAACACTGGTAAATATTATTTCTATTGGAATTATCATTAGCGCCATTTTCATTCTTTTTCTTGTGATCATGACGGCACCCGGAAAAGTGCCGCAGATCGGTGGTTATACAGTACTCCGGGTTGTGACGGGAAGTATGGCGCCAACGTTAGGGACAGACACACTCATTGTCGTGCGAAAGACGGAGCCGGCAGAGGTAAAAGAGGGAGATATTATTTCCTTTTATTCATCAGATCCGGCATTGGAGGGGGCAGTAAACACACACCGTGTCCTGTCCATCCGGGAAGAGAGTGGAGTTTATTATTACACGACAAAAGGTGATGCCAACAATGTGGAAGACTCCTACGAAGCAAGTTCTGTGTATCTGATCGGAACCGTATGCTTTTCTTCCTATGCGTTGGGAAAACTGGCAAGACTTCTGGCGAATCCACTCATTTTTATTCCGGTGATATTGATTCCGCTGGCGGTGATCTTAATCTGTGATATTGCAAGAACCGTAAAGATCGCAAGAAGAATTGCAAAAGAGGAAGAGGAGGAGGCGGTACGCGAGGCAATCCGCCAGATTCAGGAAGGCAAAAAGAAAGAAAAGAAGTAATTTACATTAGAAAAAACGATAAAAACAGGCAGCAGGTGTTACATGGAAAAATGGTTTGTAATCAACAAAGGGGCTGATTTTGAAAAGCTTGGAAAAGAGTTCGGAATCAGCCCTGTCACAGCGCGTCTTATCCGAAACCGTG
>ERZ1026856.434-NODE-434-length-26815-cov-7.719731_pt1 | contig 26815 bp, 25 predicted proteins | sample MGYA00380158_ERZ1026856 | MGnify/ENA primary metagenome ERZ1026856 (study PRJEB33269, sample SAMEA4719794) | human gut metagenome | biome: human-associated habitat; feature: organic feature; material: feces | place: Cameroon | collected 2013-10 ...
GGATGCCCGTGACGAAACGGAAATCGGCTAATTTAGATGCGCCCATCTGGTTTGACGGCACCAATATCAATGAGGCGCTGTTTTGCGGCGAGTTTCTGAGCAGCCGGAAAATCATCTATGCCAACGGTGCATTCTTTACGCCGGACGGCAGAGTGACCGATGATCTGCCGCTTCGCGGCGAAATCTACGAAGAACTGAAATGCTGCGCCGTGAACAACATCCCCCGCAAGATCACCAACATTCTGGAAGTGATGAAGCTGGCGGCTCATGTAGATGATTTCGTGCCGGAGACGGACAAAATTCATCTGGCAAACGGCACATTGACATTGGATGGCAACTTCACCGAGGGCAGACCTGATATTGTGCGGAGCAGACTGCCGGTAGCATACCGCCCGGATGCCTCAGCACCTGCCCTCTGGCTTTCTTTTCTGGATGGGCTTTTGTATGCGGAGGACATTCCCACCTTGCAGGAGTTTATTGGCTATTGTCTGATTCCCAGCAATAAGGGGCAGCGAATGATGGTGATTAAGGGAAACGGCGGCGAGGGAAAGTCACAGATTGGCGCAGTGCTGGGCGCACTGCTCGGCAGCAACATGAAGGACGGCAGTATCGGCAAAATCTCCGAAAACCGGTTTGCCCGTGCCGACCTGGAACACATTCTGCTGTGCGTGGATGACGATATGCGGATGGAAGCACTGCGGCAGACCAACTATGTGAAGTCCATCGTGACTGCCCAAGGTAAGATGGATCTGGAACGAAAGGGCAAGCAGAGCTATCAGGGATGGATGTTTGCCCGCCTGCTGGCATTCTCCAATGGCGATCTGCAAGCGCTATATGACCGAAGCGACGGATTTTACCGCCGCCAGCTTGTACTGACCACCAGGGAAAAGCCTGTGGGACGGATAGATGATCCCGACCTTGCGGAGAAAATGAAAGCTGAAGCCGAGGGCATTTTCCTGTGGGCGTTTGAGGGCTTGCAGCGACTTGTTGCCAACAACTTCAAATTCACAGAAAGCCAGCGCACACAGGATAACCGGGAGGCGGTCAAACGGGACAACAACAACGTCTTTGATTTTCTGGAATCAGAGGGCTATATCCGGCTGAAAGCAGACTGTACCATCAGCTCTAAAGACTTGTACGAAATTTACCGGATGTGGTGTGAGGAAAACAATCTGACACCGCTAAAGCGCCGCAGTTTCAGTGAGAGTGTGATTGCGAACCAAAGCAAGTACAATCTTGAATACTGCAACAAAATCACAAATGCCGCCGGTCGGCGGGTCTGGGGCTTCTTCGGGATTGAAGCGATTGCCAGACCCAATATAAATGGGTTTTCCGACATTTCGGAGCATACGTACGTACCGGAGGACTGGCGATGATTTTTCTTCGACTGTGCTGTGTACGTATGTACGCAGCGTTTTGCCCCAAATACCGCTATATAGGAAGAATGCTGATCGGCAGAGCCTATATTTGGGGGGCGTGAATCAAGACAAGTGAAATCCGCAAAGAATTTGACCGTTGACAGAAATAGCTTCACGGAATCGCGCTGCTCGGAACAGCGTACCGGCATTACGAAAAAGTGTGCATCTGCACGGTTTTATGAAATGCCACACGGCTTCGTAAAGTCGATACCCCTCACCTATGAAGAGGGCATCGACCGCCGCGTTTTTAGCGGATTTGAGCAGAACAGATTTTTACACCAGACAGCGAAGCGGATGCGCCGAATGGCGTGCTGGCATCGCTTTTTCATGATCTGAATTTGGGAGGATTTTTGAATATGAATGTACGCAATGAAATCAAGGCGCAGATCGTCCGCGCCGGTTTTACGATGCAGGAGGTTGTCGATCTTCTTCATGACGAATATGGCTGGTCTGACAGCGTTTCCAACCTGTCTGCCAAGCTGCAAAGGGAGAGCATCCGATATAAAGAAGTCATGGAGCTGGCTGATGCGCTGGGCTATGACCTCGTATGGCAGAAACGGAGGGAGAAATAAATGAGTAAGCCGCAGTTTGCCATTCTCCGCTTTGCCAAGTACAAAGGGCCGGAGATTTCCAATATTGAGGCGCACAATGAGCGCACAAAAGAGAATTACGCCAGCAATCCCGATGTGGACACGTCCCGCAGTCACATCAACTTCCATCTGGTGACGCCGCAACGCAAATATCGCGCGGAGTCCGAAAAGCAGATCGCGGAAGCGGGCTGCCGCACGCGGTCTGACAGCGTGCGCGTGGTGGAGGCTCTCGTGACAGCCAGCCCGGAGTTTTTCAAGGGCAAGAAAAAGGCCGAGGTCAAAGCCTATTTTCAGGAGGCGCTGGACTTTATTCGGGAACACCAAGACCCGAAAACGATCATATCCGCCGTGGTGCATATGGACGAGAAAACGCCCCATATGCACCTTTGCTTTGTCCCGCTGACGGCGGACGGGCGGCTCAGCGCCAAGGAAATCGTCGGCAACAAGAAGAAGCTGACACAGTGGCAGGACAGGTTCTGGGAGCACATGGTCAGAAAATATCCCGATCTGGAGCGCGGCGAAAGCGCCAGCAAAACCGGACGTGACCATATCCCGCCGCGGCTGTTCAAGGAGGCCGTCCATCTGAACCGGATGAAGGAGCAGATACTGAAACTGATGACTGATACCAATCTTCTTAATAAAAAATCGAAAATGGAAGAGCTGGAGGCATTGTTGAACAAATATGTTCCAGCAACAGAAGCTCTGCGGACGAAGCTCAGAAAATATGATAAGGCGTACAAAGCGCTTTCTGATGAGAACAGCGCACTGGAAGCGGAATTACAAACAGCAAAAGATACCAGCAAGGAAAGAATTGCGGACCGACTGAAATACGGAAAAACGGAGCAGGAGCTTTGCGAACTTCATGCTCTGATAGACAACATGCCACCGGAAATTGTAGCTGCTTATAGGAGAAAAACGACAGGATTGCAGAACGAACGTTGAGGATAGCTTATGAACAATGAATTGATGAGAGACGAAAACTTCATTCGTTGTTCTACGATGATCGCCGAACTGCTGATGAAGTATAAATTGATGGAAACAGAAGAAGACCAAGAGGGCTGGATGCAAGAGGCATCCAGCCCTCTTCTTTTTTTGCTGCGGCTATTGAAAAGCTTTCTGTCATCGTTTATACTATTTGAAGTAGATGTTTATTGCTGACAAAATGGAACGAAGGAGGTACTGTCCATGGAAAACGCATACATATATACACGTGTTTCAACTTTGATACAGGTGGACGGTTTTTCTCTTGAGGCACAGGAAGCGGAAATTAGAGCTTTTGCGGAAGCACGCAAGATCAATATCGTCGGGAAATATACGGATGAAGGCAAATCCGGCAAGAATGCCGAGCATCGTCCTGCCTTTACGCAGATGATGGAGGATATTCGGAGCAAGAAGGACAACATTCGTTATGTTCTTGTTTTTAAGCTTTCCCGTTTTGCCAGAAACACCAGTGATACCGCAAGGTATCTTCAGGAACTTTCAAGCTATGGAATCGGTCTTTTGGGGATCAAGGACGGAATCGACACTTCAACCGTTACCGGTAAGATGATTGCAAATATTATGGGAGCTGTTGCGGAAGTCGAGCTTGAGAACATTCATGAACAGACGCTTGCCGGAAGACAGCAAAAAGCCAGAAGCGGTCTCTGGAACGGAGCGCAGGCCCCGTTCGGATATTCTTTGAAGGATAAAAAACTAATGATATATCCGAAAGAGGCGGAAACGGTCAAGGAGATTTTCCGGCTCTACACAGAGGAAGGACAGAGCATCAGCTACATTGCAAAGAAACTTAATGATGAAAACATCCAGCGTGAGCAGCGCGGAAATGTTAAAATCTCTGGCTTTACAGATAGAACCGTCCGTATCATTCTCAGCAATCCGGTTTATGCAGGTATGATCTCCTACGGTCGCCGCCATACAGTAAAAGTTGAGGGAAAGAACAACGAAACGAAGGTTGTGAAGCAAGACGATGAAAGCAAGATTATTCTTGTGGATGGCGTGCATGAACCGATTGTCAGCAAGGAGACCTTTGCAAAAGCGGAAGAGCGGCTGAAAAAGAATGTCGCCCATCGAAAGACCAGAAGTGACAGTACGACCGTTTATCCACTGACCGGTCTGATCAGATGTCCAGACTGCGGAAAAAACATCTTTGGTTATACTGCACCGCCAAGGAAAAAGAAAAACGGAAAAGAAGGTTATTATCCGAGATATATTTCCTACCGGTGCATATCCGGTAGAGATAGGAACGGGATCAGCTGTTCTCTTGCCAACAAGTATTACAGCGGCACCAAACTGGAAACCGAGGTGAAGGAAGTCATATCCTCCATGGTGACAATCCCGGAGTTTGTAGAGCTTATTTCTCAAAAGATTGATATCCAGACAGATGTAAATTCTCTGCGAAAGAAGCAAACAGCAATCCGAAATGAGATCACGAAATACAACGGCAATCTGCTCCAGACCGAAAAGAGACTGACGGAGCTTGACATTGCGGATAGGCACTATCAAAATAAGGTAGACAGTCTGAACCGTATCCTGGATGACTTGTATGAAAAGATTGAGGATACACAGACAAGACTTGATGAAGTAAATCAGGAAATCACTATGGTTGAAAAGTCGGCCATGACGAAGAAATCCATCTTTGAAATGCTGGAAGGCTTCAGCAAGTACTACGATGTCATGTCGCCGGAGGATAAAAAGGCATTGTTGCAGGCTATGGTTTCGTTCATAGAGCTGTATCCGGAAAAGCGGGATGACAAGCATCTGATAAAGACGATCCATTTCACCTTCCCTGTTACGTACGACGGTGAAAGTGGAGCATTATTTGTCAGAACTAATGAACAGCAAGTTGAGACGGTTGTGTTACTGCAAAAGGTGAACTAGTCAAAGTCCTTGAATTTACGCACTTTTACGAGCATTTCACGTTCGATAAGACCGATTGGTCTGACCGTGAAAAGCATCTGAAAAAGTATATTCGTGTCATTGTAGCTGTTGAACTCGTAACGGTAGGTGCAAAAATAGCACCTAGGTCGTAACGGTAGGTGCAAAGAACGAACCTGTCAGATTAAACAAATATGAATCGTCAATGACGCTTAGCTTACAGCATTTCCTGTGGGTTAAGCGTCATTTTTTATTCTACAAAACAAAGAAAGGAGATACCAATGGGGTTTGATTATTTCTACGGAAGGGGGACAGAACAATATGCGTTTTATCAGGTTCCTAAGATTTTGATTACAGATGATCGATTTGCAGACATCACAACGGATGCGAAGCTCCTGTATTCACTCATGCTGGATAGATCGTCCTTGTCAGCTAAAAATGGCTGGCTTGATAAGGAGGGAAAGGTTTATATCTTTTACACCTTAGAACAGATCATGACTGATATGCACTGCGCAAACCAGAAAGCGACAAAGCTGCTTAAGGAGCTAGAAACAAAAGGACTGATTGAACGAAAGAAGCGAGGACAGGGAAAAGTGACACGAATCTATGTGAGAGATTTCGCAACAGGACTGCATGGGGACGGAAATGGAGAGCGTCAAATTGAGACTCATGAAAATCATGATTCACAGACTCATGAAAATCGTGAGTCTAGAGATGTGAAAATCACAAGTCCGGACTCATGGAAATCATGTACTAATAATACTCATATTAATGATATTGATAAGAGAGAGACTGATCCCATCAATCTATCGGCGGAATCAGCAAATCCAGGAGAAAAGGTGGTTAGGATGGATGATCCGATGAGAATCAGAAAACAGTATGAGGATTATCTCAGGGAGAAGCTAAGTATAAACGTGCTTATCCAGAACAATCCATGTGACATAGGACGGATAAATGAAATCTTTAATCTAATGTTGGATGTTTTGTGTAGCACGGCAAAGACTATCCGGATATCAGGAGATGACAAGCCGATAGATGTAGTAAGGGCTCAGTTTATGAAAATTGATTCAGGACATATGGAATACATACTGGATTGCTTTAAGCATCAAATCACTGATATCAGGAACGTGAGACAGTACCTGCTCGCAACAATCTACAACGCACCATTAACCATCGATCATTATTACACATCCAAGGTCAACTATGACATGACACATTGAAAGGAGACAGAGACAGTATGAATAGGCAGGCAACAATCATTGCTGTGGTCAATCAGAAAGGCGGAACAGCGAAGACGACAACGGTAGAGAATTTGGGAATTGGACTTTCCAGACATGATAAAAAGGTTTTGCTTATCGATACAGATCCCCAGGCATCACTGACAATCAGCCTGGGGAATTCGAGACCTGATGATCTGGAGCTGACACTCTCAGATCTGCTGAATGGAACCATAAGTGAGAATCCAGTAGCATTGGATGAAGTACTGATCCATCAGCAGGAAGGTGTAGATTTGATTCCTTCGAATATTTCACTTGCAGGACTTGAGGTATCGCTTGTGAATACCATGAATCGAGAGCGCATTCTTAAGCAGTTTATAGAGCCGTTAAGAGCACGATACGATTATATCCTTTTGGATTGCATGCCTAGTTTAGGGATGCTTACAGTAAATTCTTTGTCAGCAGCGGATGCAACACTGATCCCTGTGCAGGCCAATTACTTATCTGCCAAAGGGTTAGAGCAATTACTTTCGACAATAAACCAGGTTAGGCGTCAGATTAATCCCCAGCTGTGCATCGAAGGAATTCTAATCACTATGGTAGATGCTAGAACGAATTATGCCAAGGATATCAGTAAATTAATTCGAGATACTTACCGCGATGACATTAATGTATTTGAAACGGAAATTCCAAGATCTGTAAGGGCTGCAGAGACTAGTGCAGAAGGAAAAAGTATATTTGCCCATGATCCATCAGGAAAAGTCGCTGAAGCGTATGAGGCTTTAACGCAGGAGGTGTTGAACTATGACGAAAAGAGGAACTAACATTAGTTTAAAGGGATATAAAGATATTTTTACAACTGAGGAGAACAGACAAGAGACCGGCGAACATATAGTGAATATTCCTGTGAAGCAGATCCATGAATTCAAGGATCATCCGTTTAAGGTTCAGGATGATGAGGATATGAGAAAGACAGCGGATAGTATACGAGAATATGGGGTGCTGGTTCCGGTTATTGTCCGTCCTGATGGTAACGGAGAGTATGAAATGATATCTGGACATAGAAGGAGATATGCATCCATATTAGCTGGCAAGAAAGAAATACCTGCAATTGTCAGAGAGATGGATGATGATACAGCGACCATCCTTATGGTAGATTCCAACCTGCAGCGAGAGCATATTCTTCCGAGTGAACGAGCGAAAGCGTATAAGATGAAAATGGAAGCACTTAAGCATCAGGGCCGAAGAATCGATCTTACTTCGTGCCAAATTGGCACGAAGTTCCGTGCAGATGAAGAATTAGCAAAGCAGACCGGTGAGAGTGCCAGAACGGTTCAGAGATTTGTGAGGCTGAATAACCTTATACCGGAACTTCTTAATCTAGTAGATGAAAAGAAGATCGCCTTTAATCCTGCGGTAGAACTATCTTATATGAAGCCGGAGGAACAGAAGGATTTCTTTGAGGCCATGGAACTGGCACAAACAACACCATCCCTTTCGCAGGCACAGAGGCTTAAAAAATCTAGTCAGGAAGGAACATGTACTGCTGAACTGATCGAAAGTATTATGGATGAAGAGAAGAAGAATCCACTTCATCGCGTAGTATTTGACAGCAATATACTTCAGAAGTACTTTCCACAGAAAACTTCGGCAAGGGAAATGGAAATACAGATTCTTCAGCTGCTTGAACAGTGGGCTGGGATGAAGGCGTAGCATCATGAATCCAGACTCATGATTTTCATGAGTCTGGACTTATCAATGATTTCGATGCAAGAAACGGAGAAAAAAGGAGAGGATAACTATGATCACAATGAAGATTATTGGAAGTGTAGTTCATCTGGCAGTACAGCTTGTGCTGTTACCAGCGCAGATCGTATTAACCATGCTTATCTGTATGATGAATTTTGCGGGTGGTGTATTTGACTTTATATTTGGCCTGATAGGCGGTTTTATCATCCTGGCAGGACTGAGCTGCCTGTTTATGCCACCGGTAGAGTGGTCGCTTGTTATCGAAGCAATGGTTGCGGGAATGGTAATTGGTTCTTTCCCAAGGATGATCCGCTATTTTGGTGAAACTGTTTTGATTGGATTAAAGGGATTTCTGGCGAAAATATAAAATTGGAAATACATAGATTATGGCAGCCACGTATACCGGCTGTCGGTGGAATCCTAAAATATGCAAGCATTGCAAAGTATGATACATTATTGGAAGAAGATAAATAATGATTCCTGGTGGTATCAAGCATTTGAGCAGGGACAGGAAAATATCAAACAGATGTGCAAAATAATACACATGTCTCTTGGTATAATGAAGGCACAAACAAAACAAGGGAGCTGCAATTCATGAAGAATTATCCGGTTGTGACCTCGGATTAGATATCACGATTCTGGAAAAGCGAAAAATGGTGGCAATCAATCCGGCAATTCGACCATTTTGGTGGTTTGTGAACAGAAAAATGGATGTAAGGAGACCCGGCATGAAGACAAAGAAAATTGTCATAAAAAGTACATCTGGATTTTGCCCTGTGGAATATGCCTATAGCGATAAATTGACTATAACAGCCAATTCCATCGCGTATGAATATAAGCCTTATCTGAAGAATGACAATTCGTTCAATGTGTACAGGAAGTGGTCATATAAAACGACGAACAGTACTTTGGGCTTGGCGTTTGAGAAGATCGCTGTGGCTGTTGATGAGATATTAAGCCGCGATCAAGAAGCTATGTATTGCGACTGTGGCACTATAGATTTTATTGTTACATACGAAGATGGAAATAAGGTGGTACGTGAATTTGGCGTACCAGCTGATGAATTTGCGGAGTGTTTCAAAATCATCAGAGAAATTATTCCGGTGAGTGAAGAGATCCCTGAGGCAATCAGAATTAGTGAAGATTGTGATGATGAGGATGAGTAAGGCCTCGCGAAAAATACATGCGTTTAAACATAGCAGGAAGGAAATTGATGGGGTATGGGAATACTTGGCAAAAGAAAAGAGGTATAGAAGATATTGAACTTGATTTGTAAGGCACCGCATAAGGTAAAGCAGGTACTTTTAAAATGAGGAGAGTTGAAGAGTGAGTAATTACTACGTTTTTCGAATAAACTACGATGATCGATTTAAGATGATTCGTAACGAACTGGTGAACAAGCATCTGCTGAGACAGGGCTGGGGCACCTATGGCATGGCCATTGATTCTTCGTATGATACGTTTAAGGCAGGCTGGCAGGCTGAATGGGAAAAAGATCTTCCGGACGAAACGATGCGCGCCCGGTACAACAATCTTTCCATCATGCTGGAAATCGAACCAGGAGATTACATTATCGTACCAAAAGTTAGCGTGGAGGAAGATTATGTATGCCGAAGTTTTGTCATCGCAAAATGTAAAAAGAAATACCGTTTTGATGTTCTTTCGGAGGCAGAGGACTTCGGTCATATTATAGAAGTCGAAGATGTATTCAGCTGCAGCTATGATAAGAATCTGCATGCGCAGAATATTAAGAGCAAGTTCATAGCGTACCAGTCTCCACTGAATCGTGTACGGAGTGAATCCTTTAAAGAATCCGTAGATGAACTTGTGCGTCTGCATGCAGAGCAGCCGGACGAATTTGAAAAGGACAGCACAGACCTGATTTCCATGATCAGCCGAGCGACTTCATCAGCGAGAAATCAATATCTCGAGCAGATTAAATCTGCGCTACAGAAGATTGATAATCATAAATTTGAAGACATTATCGGAGAGCTGTTTATAAAGAACGGCTACACGCTGACGGACAACAACTGGTATGACGGGGAAGGCGGCGATGTAGATCTGGTCTTCGAATGCTTTAACCGGAACACCCTGATGTATAACATCTATGAAATCTGCGATGTGAAGATGCCGCATATTTATGTTCAGGCAAAAAAGAAGACGGGTAAAGACACAGGCGATATCGTGGGTGTAGATCAGCTTGTGAAGATGGAGGCGCGCATCCCGGAGAAAAATGCCATTCTGATGGTCATCAATTTGACAGACGAATTCTCTGATGAAGCCAAAGAAAAAGCCGATGAAAACGGAATTATTCTGATTAACGGATTAACATTCGCGTCTCTTCTTGTCAGGTATGGAATAGAGGTTGATATACGATGAAGTACCTGGCTGACAAATCGGTCATTTATCCGGGAGGACGTTGAGAATGTCGGAAAAAGGAAAAGATATGAATATTTTTGATCGTGATTATAAGAAATGGATCAAGGATATAAGCAGTCGCTTTCGCAGGAGTCAGATTAAGGCGGCGACGCATGTGAATGAAGAAATGTTGAGATTTTATTGGAGCTTGGGCCGTGATATCAATTTCAGACAGAATGAAAATAGTTATGGCTCTGATTTTTTTAGAAAATTAAGCGTCGATATGAAAAAGGAGCTTCCGGATGTCAAAGCTTTCTCTGTAACAAATCTTCACTATATGGTCTGGTTTTATGAATTATATCCCGATGCGATAAATTTACCCCAGCTTGGGGGAGATTTTAATGGACATCAGAACTTACCCCAAGCTGGGGTAAATTCTGATTCTCCTGTATTTCATATTCCATGGGGCCACAATAAGCTGATCATTGATAAGTGCAAGGGAGATAAGGATAAGGCATTGTTCTTTGTGAAAGAATCTCTTTCTAACAACTGGTCGCGTGCGGTTTTGATGAACTTTTTGGATACGAACCTTTATGAACGCAAAGGAAAGGCGGTCACAAATTTTAAACTAAGCCTTCCTGCCGAGCAGAGTGATCTCGCACAGCAGATCACTAGGGATCCATATAATTTTGATTTTTTGACACTCAGGTCTGACTACAATGAGAAGGAACTGAAAGATGCTCTGATGGATAACCTTCAAGATTTTTTCCTGGAACTGGGAAAAGGTTTTGCGTTGCTTGGAAGAGAATATCGGTTGGAGGTCGGTAATACAGAACAATTTCTTGATATGCTTTTCTATAATGTTCAACTGCATTGTTATATCGTGGTAGAGATCAAGGTTAGAGACTTTGATCCAAGAGATATGGGACAGTTGACAACGTATGTGGCGGCTGTTGATGGAATGCTGCGTTCAGATAAAGATGCGCAGACTATTGGGCTGCTGATCTGTAAGACCAAAGATAATGTTCTCGCACAGTATGCAGCCAATGGTATCAAGTATCCGGTGGGAATATCAGAGTATGAACTTTCAAATGCGCTGCCTGAGGATTTTAAGTCATCTATGCCAACTATAGAGGAAATAGAGAAGGAATTGAAGGATGATTGATCATCGCAACAAATTCCAGTTTATGGATATAGAAAAAAGCCCTCCCGGCCAGCATGGTCGAGAGGATTTCGCGCTCTATGGGATTATCCATTAATATCAATTTTCAGCCCGGATTTAGGCTCCACTGTGAAGTGGTCCCATCGAGGGCTGGGGCATGGATGATGAATGGCTGAAATGAAGATTGTCTTTTGTCCTCTACTTTATACTTTAGAAAAAGGGGAAAAATACCCAAAATCTAAAGCTTGAGGACTGGCTATGGAGATTAGAAGAGGTCAGACCTGGTTTTTGTGATTGGCAGAGGCCGCAACTATTCGGAATTTCCGAATAGTTCAAACGGAAGGGGATTTCGACGAGCAGTTAGAGCGCATCCGTGAGATCCGTGCGAGCGAAAGGAAGTTCTATCAGAAAATCACCGATCTGTATGCGTCAGCCATGGATTGTGGTAAACTGTTACTATAAGGTAAACTCTTTATGATGATCCGTTCAGGTGTGTAAGTATGGGGCGAGGTGAAAGCGCCCGTACGTGATGAAAAGGAGGTACGTGATGAGCGTGATTACGATGGACCGCCTTCCGAAGACACTGGAAGAATGTAAGGCGATGCCGCAGGCGACATTGAAGAATCCGGAGGAGGTAGCCGCACTCACGGTGGCTGTGCTGGCTCTCTATCCGGAGAATCCGGCGGAGACCGAAAAAATGCTGGATTTTCTGCGCGGACCACGACCGTTAAATGGCATGGATAAGCAGTTTATCAGGGACCGGTTCCGCGGAAAAGCGTATTTGATGCGATCTTATTTTGCAGGCTCGACGCCGGATAATAATTATACGCCGACACTTCCGTATCGTGTTTCGGTATCGGAAAATGCAAACAGCCGGAGCGAGGATGGCTATCTTACGCTTTATGTGGCCTGCAGTGGTGCCGACAGCCCGAGACCGCTGAAGCTGCGGAATAAGCCGTCGACCGGTGAGTGGTTCCTGTGGGAACAGCAGCTGCTGACCGGTATCCGGATCCCGAAGGAAGAGGATGCATGGGCATAAGTACAGAACTTTTAATGAAAACCCGAAGCAGCTGTAATCTCTGAAATGGTCATGCAGCAGGAAAATATGAAAATCCCGACAGAACTTCTCCCTGTCTGCCCACACTGTGGAAAACCACTGACCATGAACCTCCGCTGCGATGATACCTTCGTAGAGGATGAGGGCTGGCACCAGGCAGCGGAGCAGTATGAGAACTTTCTCCGCACCCGGGCGGGTGGGAAAATCCTCTTTCTGGAATTGGGTGTTGGGAGCAATACGCCAGCGTATATACCAACTTTGTGCACCATTTAAGAGTTGGTGCACAAAGATAGAAAACACCCCCGGTATCATCAAATATCCGTTCTGGCAGATGACAGCGAAGAATCCAAACGCAATCTACGCCTGTATCAACCAGGGGCAGGCGGTTTGTCCGCCGGAGATCGAGCGGCGCTCGGTCTGTGTCAATGCAGATATCGGACAGGTTTTGCGGATACTATGAGCTGCTAATATGGAATGAAGATATTTCCTCACTTATCGGAGGAAACATCCAGGATAACGGCCTGGTATCCTTCCAGCGTGATCTGCTCGCCGTCTGTCCTGAGCTGTGACAGGTTGTTCAGTACGACGTTCTGGATCTTCGACGGGAGTGTCAGGTTCTGCGGCTCAGTTTTAAAGTTTCCGATGACGAGCAGCGTCTTTGCAGCCGTCGACCGGTAGTAGGCCATGACGCGGTCCTGGTCCTCGAAGACCGGATGGAGATCACCATAGACGACCGTCTCGGCATACCGCGGATCCTTCCGAAGCGCCAGCAGGCGACGGTAGTACTGGTAAACGGAATCCGGATCCTGCTTCTGACTTTCCAGGTTGATCCGTGTGTAATTCCGGTTGACAGGCAGCCACGGGGTGCCATCCGTGAATCCGGCATGGGCGGAAGCGTCCCACTGGAACGGTGTCCGGGCGTTATCACGGCTCAGTCGGTTGACGGCCTTCAGGGCAGCGTCCGGTGTCAGCCCGGCGTTCCGTGCGACCTGGTACTCATCGAGCGTTGAAACATCGTTCACCTCACGAATCGACTGGAATTCGACATTTTCCATACCGATTTCCTGACCCTGATAGATAAACGGGAGGCCACGGAGCATGATATTCATCGTGGCCAGCAGCTTCTTCGCAGTGTCGCTGCATTCGCCTTCCGGGATATAGCGTGAAACGCCGCGCGGTTCATCGTGATTTTCGATGACATTGGACAGCATACCGATCTCGCCAACCTTCTGCTGGCTGGCGAAGCAGCAGCTCCGGTAGTCGTTCGGGGTGATCGGCGCATGATCATACCAGCCGTTCTCACTGGCACCGAAGATGGTCTCATTAAAATCAAACATCGAGGAGAAGTAGCCGTGGTCACCGATGAAATCTGGAAGCTCCTCCGGCTTCTCATTGAAGACCTCACCGACGGTGAAGGCACCGTGCGGAAGGAAGCAGCGGTCGCGCATCTCGCTCAGGAAGGTACCGATGCCGTCGGCGTGTTTGATCATCTCGACCGGACTGCACAGGCCATCGGCACGATCCGCCGGGTAATCCTGCCACGGGAGCGGCTTCTTGATGTTGATGATCGCGTCGATGCGGAAGCCGGCGAGCCCCTTGTCGAGCCACCAGTTGATCATCGTATAGATTTCCTCGCGCAGCTTCGGATTTTCCCAGTTAAGATCCGGCTGCTTCTTATGAAACATATGGAGGTAGCACTTGTCTGGATGCCCCGGGAGTGGTTCCCATACACTGCCGCCGAAGTAGGAGCGCCAGTTGCATGGCCGCTTCCCATCCGGGCAGTCCTCGATATAGAAGTACTTTCCGTATTCCCCCTCCGGATCTTCGCAGGCTTTCCGAAACCACGCGTGCTCATCGGAGCAATGGTTGACGACGAGATCCATCAGGATGTACATATCGCGCTTTTTCGCTTCCGCGATCAGCCGGTCCATATCCTCCATCGTACCGAAGCGAGGGTCAATGTTGTAGTAATCTGAGATATCATAGCCCTGATCGGCGAGCGGAGAGCAGTAGATCGGCGAGAGCCAGAGGATGTCAATGCCGAGATCCTTCAGATAATCGAGCTTACTGATGATGCCCGGAAGATCACCGATGCCATCCCCGTTCGTATCACAGAAGCTCTTCGGATAGATCTGATACGCCGTTTTCGTGTGCCACCATTTTTTCTCCATAGTCAATACCTTCCCCCTCAAAAATCTATACTGTAGATTACATCAGCCCGCCGAAAAAGAAAATGAAAAAGTGCTCAAAACTGGAAATACAGTTTTGAACACTTTTTTACATTTTATAAATTGAATATAAAATAGTTGACCGGATAACCACGAAAATATGATGGATGATATGTTGACTAAGTTGACATTGTTTGTATAAGTTGTATAATAACCTCACTGGGCGAAAGTAAGCGCTTTCGCTGAAACGAATTTTTTCTATACCATAGGGAGGCATAATGAAAAAGCGTATTTTATCACTCGTTGTAGCAGGTGCGATGGCCATGTCACTGGCAGCATGTGGAGGCAGCGACACACCGGCAGCAACTCAGGCAGCAACTCAGGCAGCCGCAGAGAATAAGGCTGAGGATAACAAGGGCGGCGCAGATCCGGCACAGGTTGAGCTTAACCTGATCATCGCATCGAACCAGACCTCTGAGGAGAACCCATACTCCATCGGTATGGACGCGTTTAAGGCAGCACTGGAGGAGGCTTCCGGCGGAAAGGCGACCGCAACCGTTCATAAGGGAACCCTCGGCGAGAACGAGAACGAGCTCGTAGAGAAGCTTTCCATGGGTGCTGCAGACCTCGTTGTTGCATCTCCGGGATTCATGACATCCATCGGTGTACCAGAGGTAGATTTCTTCTCCCTGTACTACATCTTCGACAGCTTCGATCACTGGGAGGCAGCACTTGACGGCGATTTCGGTGCCAAGATGCAGCAGACCATCCTCGATAAGACAAACAACGGCTTCCGTGTAATGAGCTACTGGACCTCTTCCGTACGTGATTACTATGGTAAGAAGGCCATCAAGACACCGGCAGACCTGAAGGGCATGACCATCCGCACACAGTCCTCACAGGTTCAGCAGGAGTTCTGGAAGCAGTGTGGCGCCGTTCCTACCTCTGTTGCATGGGGCGAGCTTTACCAGGCATTACAGCAGGGCGTTGTAGATTCCGCAGAGAATGACTACACATCCTTCATGCTCAAGGAGCACCACAAGACACCAAACGGCCACTATATCTGCGAGACACACCACGATTTCACAACCCGTCTTCTCCTCATGGATGGCAACCGCTACAACAAGCTGACCGATGAGCAGAAGCAGTGGGTAGACGCAGCCTGCAAGAAGGCGACTGAGGTTGAGCGTGAGACCGTTTACTCTATGTTCAAGTCTTCCAAGGAGAAGGTCATCGCGGACGGTGCAGAGGTTACTGCATTTGAGGATATGGATATCGATGCATTCAAGAAGATTGCAGAGCCGATCCAGGAGAAGTTCGCAAAGGACAACGGTATGGAAGAAGAGCTTGAGATGGTAAAGAAGGCAAATCCAGCCAACAAGTAATCATCCGGCATTCGGATATCCGTCTCGATCGACGCTGGCATTGACCACGGAAATCGAAACAAAGATCAGAAACTGAAACAGATCTCAGACAGAGAAGCGGGCAGACCGTAACGAAGAGCAGATCATAGACGCTGCAGGGAACGGATTGCAGCTTCTCTGTTTTTATCACTACATACTTGGGGTTAAATGATGAAAAAAGCAATTAAGGGTCTGAAAAATCTACAGGTCATGGTCGCAGCAGTATTCCTGTTCATCTTCCTGATGACCGTCGTTATCCAGATGGCGACGAGATTTATGGGAATCGCAGCGACATGGACTGAGGATGTATCGATGTATTCGTTCATCTGGGCAGTATTTATGGGTGGAGCTGCGATGGTTGATGACAAGCGTCACTTCGCATTCACCTCTTTCTATGACAAGCTGAAGAATGAGAAGGCGAAGAGCGTACTTCAGATCGTCATCGACATCGTCATGCTGATCTTCGCAGTACTGATGCTTGTGTATGGCATTCAGATCACGAAGCAGTTCTGGAACTACACCTGGACGAACATTCCGAGCTTCAAGAGAGGCCCGACCTGGATGTGTCTTCCAATCTGCGGCGGTACCGCCAGCATCTATCTGGTTTATCAGATCTATGAAGAGATTATGAAGCTTGTTCACGGAGGTAAGGCATAATGGACGCTCTACTGGTTATTTTATTTATCGTATTTGTTGCCATCGGTGTGCCGATCTCCTTTGCACTGGGCGTGGTTTCCTTCACCGGTATCATGTCGATGCCGACGATTCCGAATACCGTCGTATTCACGAAGATGTTCAACGGTATGAACTCCTTCACCCTGCTTGCGGTTCCGCTCTTTATTCTCGCAGCGAACCTCATGAACGAGGGTGACATCACCGACCGTCTGGTTGCCTGCAGTAATGCGCTGGTAGGCCGTTTCCGTGGTGGTCTTGCGTACTCAAACGTACTCGTATCCATGGTCTTCGGTGGTATCTCCGGTTCTTCACAGGCCGATACCGCAGGTATCGGTTCCATCCTGATTCCGGCCATGATCGACACCGGTTATGATGAGGGAACCGCGGTAGGTGTTACCGCAGCCTCCTCTACACTTGGATCGATCATCCCGCCGAGTATCACCATGGTTGTGTATGCGGGTATCGCAAACTGCTCGACGAGTGCACTTTTCATGTCGGGTCTTATTCCTGGCATCCTCCTCGGTCTTTCACAGATGGCTGTCGTGAAGATGTATTCCAAGAAGAAGAACTTCCCGAAGATGGATCCGGTTCCGGCGAAGGATGTGGCGAAGCTCGTACTGGAATCCCTTCCGGCCCTGCTTTCCCCGGTTATCCTGATCGGTGGTATCGTCACCGGTTTCTTCACGCCGACCGAGGCGTCCGCGGTATGCTGTGTATACGCACTTCTGATCGGCCTGTTCTTCTACCGTTCACTGAAGTTCAACATGCTTCCGAAAATCCTGATCGAGACCATGAAGCTGTCCTCCCTTTCTCTGTTTGCACTTGCAACGGCGAACGCCCTGGGTGAGCTTCTCAGCTACTACCAGCTGAACATGATCGTACAGTCCTTCTTCGTATCCATCCCTGGTGGAAGAACCGTATTCCTGATCGTCGTTGTGCTGTTCTTCCTCTTCATCGGAACCTTCATGGATGCGGTACCGGCGATGATCCTGTTCTGCCCGATCATCCTTCCGTCCGCTGCAGCACTCGGCATCAGCCCGATTATCCTCGGACTCATCATCATCGTAACCCTGGCACTCGGCCTCGTTACACCGCCGTACGGCCTCTGCCTCCTCATCGCATCGAGTATCGCGAAGATTTCGATCGAGGATGCCTTCAAGGGAACACTTCCGTACTTCCTGTCTTCCCTTGCCGTACTTGCGGTTATGATCCTGTTCCCGGACCTCTGGCTTCAGATTCCGGCCTTCCTGTTCCCGGCACTGTTCGCATAAGGCATAGCATGAAGCGTATGTGTATCACGCGCATAAGGAAAAAGCTCCCGCGAGGGAGCTTTTTTGATGCCTGAAGTCTATGGGCTCTGACCCCATTAAGTCAATTGACACTGTCGCTGTCCGGAAGACAACAGCCTCTCGGGAACAGACAGAAGTCAGACTCCCGTACGAAAATCTTAAGATGGAGCGATACAGGCAGTGGATCAGAAGAGATCCAGCATGTTGTCGAGGTAGAGGGCTTCGCGCACGTGAATCTGGTACTCCGGGCGGGTCAGGTAGTAGAGCAGGAACTCGAGAATCAGCGCACTGCCGAGGCCCCGTCCCTCGATCTTAAACTGGGAGAAGCCCATCGGGAGATAGGTGTTCCGAATGTCGTCGATGCTGATAAAACCTGGATTCTCCATCGCGTTCGAAAAGCGATAGCCTTCCGCTGCATGTGGAGCAGCGCAGTGGTGCTCCGGACCGGGAACGCCGAGGGCGATGCGGCTGACCGCTTCATAGCAGGCCTTTCGATCTCGGCAGCCGAACCAGCAGCACTCGTTGCAGAGAAACTCGGCCTTATCCTTCGCTTCCTGCGGCAGCTCAGCGAGCGGCTGCAGAGCTTTATTCAGGCGGAAATCCGGCACCACGAAGCGGAATTCCGGCCGCACGAGCTCATGACGCAGATCTGTGAAATCCGTTAGTACCTTCGTGGTCGAGGAGACGAGATAGAGCTTCGGATAGTGGGCCCGGAGATAGTCGACCAGCAGATCGGAGCTTACAATCACGCCGTTTTCCGGTGCAGCTCCTTCCGAAAACAGACGGCACAGCGCATTGCAGGCCGGATCCTGCAGATGCTCCGGCTGAAGCAAGGAATTACTGAAGGTGAGGCGCGCCGAGATACTATACTCCCGCATAAGCGTCAGCACCTCTTCCGGGTCGGCGGTGCCATCGCTGATGCGCCCGCCACTCCAGATCGCGTCGCGCGGTGCGCCATAGATCGAGCTGATTTCGCACCAGTCGTAGAAGTACGCCCTGTGCGCACGGTACAGCGGGAGAAAGCGGGCATAGAGCTCGTAGTATTCGAACAGGCCTGGCAGATGAAACCAGGCTTTTTTAGCGTTTTCGACAGGCATGATACCTCCTTCTATCCGTCAGATGATGTCGATGCATAAAAACTTTACAGCTTCGCACACATAAAGACGGCCCGCCGTTTGAACGGCAGGCTGTTTCGTGAATAGGATCTTTTTACTTCGCCCAGCAGCTTTTATCGGTCTTCCCCTCGTAATCGAAGAGTCCGTCGTTCTTTTCCTCACGTGCCTTGATCAGGTGGTAAATGCAGGTGTTAAACGGCGTCGGGATGCCGAATTCCTCGCCCATCCGCATCAGCGCGCCGGCAAACATATCGATTTCCGTATGCCGTCCGGCATCGAGATCCTGCAGTGTCGAGTAGCGCGCGGCAGGGGATACCAGACAGCCCTTGCTGTCCAGCATGGCGAGCTTCTCCATGTCGACGCCCTTCACTTCGGCGATCTGCTCTACCTCGTGGCGCAGTCCATCGCTGATGGCCTTCATGTGCGCACTGTCCCGGTAGCAGCCGACGCCGACACCGAGGATGGCCTGTGGCAGGTTGTTGCATACATTGAGCCGGAACTTGTTCCAGATCTCCTCGCGGATGCAGTCCGTGTGCCGCGTATGCAGGCGGGTCCGTCCGAAGGCATCCTCCAGCGCGTGGATCCGTGCACTCTCGAAAGGAGCATTGGCCTCCCCATAGATGATCCCGACGGTCGTTTCCGGGTCGAAGCAGCAGCCCCGGCCCGCCTGGCGGGACGACGCCACCTTGATCATCGAGTAGATCATGTGCTCCGCGCCGATGGCCGAGGCGATGATGTCCTCGCTGTCGACACCGTTCATGAGGCTCATGACCGTCGTGTTTTCGCCGACGACCGCCTGGATCTCGGGCAATGCCTCCTTCAGGGCACCATACTTGAGGGCGACGATCAGCAGGTCGACACCGTGTGCCTCGGCAGGCGACAGAACCTCCGGATGATAAACGTCCCCGTTGATGAGACAGCCGTCGTTCTGTAAGCGCTCCGCACGTGCGCCCTCGGCGACGAGGCTGAAGTGGATATCAGGGCAGCCTGAAAATCCATAAATCACATAGGAGCCGACAGCACCGGCACCCAGTAACGCAACTGACTTTATCTTTTCCATTTTATCTTCTCCTTTTCATCCACAGCGCTACAGCATGACGAAGCGGTAGCCGAGCAGCGCCATCCACGCAATCGTGGCGAGCGGCACCAGAATACGGAACTTCCACTTCCGCGTTTTATGATGAAACGTCCGCATCCCGAGCAGGGCGCCCGGTGCACCACCGGCGAGCGCCGCCAGGATCAGCGTCTGCTCCGGAATCCGCCACCGATGGTGGATCGCCTTATACTTGTCGAGCCCATACAGGAGAAAGGCGATGACGCTCATAAAGATGACCCAGAGCGCGATGCTCTGATCTACATACGGATTCATATTTTTTCCTCATCTTCGAAAAGTATCAAGGATAGAATAGCACACAAAAACAATTGACAGTATATTTCTGTCTGTTTATAATCAAAAAGATTTGAAAGACGAATCGTGTTTGTAAGAGTTTTTCAAAGCAATTTACCTACGGACCGCCCCACCGGGGCTGAGGCCATACGGACAGCCGGGTCCACTGCCGATCGGTAACTTCGGTTACCTTATTGATTGAGTTAGAAGCTCAGATTTTATAAGTTGGTTCCTTTACAACCATGAAATTGCACGTTGAACGCGCAGACTTGTGAATTGGTCAATAAAGAGTAGTAAAAGTAAGATTGCTATATAGACTCTCGACACGCTCAGTTTTTTGAAACGACAGATGAACACCCGGATTCGGACTCCGATGGGGGAGTGTGCTGTCTTTACATAAGCTGATTTCAGGCAAGTTTGCGTATATGCAGACTTGCCTTTTTTGTTTTTGTTTCGCAGAAAAACGAGATTGGGTGCGAAACAGTGAGGCAAAAAACGCGTGAGCATCGTGCATGTCATGGTGGGGCCCACGAACGGAGGTAATACATGAATGGAAATGCGAAACGCACGCGTCTGGATCAGCGGCGTGCACCGATTCACGAGGCGCTGGAGAACTTCCGGCGCATGCGTGTGGTCCCTTTTGATGTGCCGGGACACAAGCGTGGCCGCGGCAACCCGGAGCTGACGGCGTTCCTGGGGCAGCAGTGCGTCGGCGTCGACGTCAACAGCATGAAGCCCCTCGATAATCTCTGCCATCCGGTGTCGGTGATCCGGGAAGCAGAGGAGCTGGCGGCGGATGCCTTCGGCGCAGCCCACGCCTTCCTGATGGTCGGCGGCACGACGAGCTCGGTACAGAGCATGGTGCTGACGGCCTGCAAGCGCGGCGATGAGATCATCCTGCCGCGAAACGTACACCGCAGCGTCCTGAACGCGCTGGTGCTCTGCGGTGCCGTGCCGGTTTATGTGAATCCGGAGGTGGATACCCGCCTAGGCATCAGCCTCGGCATGAAGCGGGAGCAGGTGGCGAAGGCCATCGCCGAGCATCCGAAGGCGGTCGCCGTGCTGGTAAACAACCCGACCTACTATGGCATCTGCAGTGATCTCCGCGCGATCGTGCGCATGGCCCACGATGCCGGTATGCTCTGCCTCGCCGATGAAGCCCATGGCACCCACTTCTACTTCGGTGGCGGCCTTCCGGTGTCCGCGATGGCGGCGGGAGCCGATATGGCCTCCGTGTCGATGCATAAGAGCGGTGGCAGCCTCACCCAGTCGAGTCTCCTCCTGACGGGACCGAATGTCAATGAAGGCTACGTGCGTCAGATCATCAACCTCACTCAGACGACCTCGGGCAGCTACCTCCTCATGTCGAGCCTCGACATCTCCCGCCGGAACCTCGCCCTGCGCGGCCGGCAGGTCTTCCATCAGGTGGCGGACATGGCCGAGTATGCTCGTGAGGAAATCAATGCCGTCGGTGGCTACTATGCCTTCGGTAAGGAGCTCTGCAACGGAAATTCCGTCTTCGATTTCGACACCACGAAGCTCAGTGTCCACACGCTGGACATCGGACTCGCGGGCATCGAGGTCTACGACATCCTGCGTGATGAATACGATATTCAGATCGAGTTTGGAGACATTGGCAATATCCTCGCCTACCTCTCGATCGGTGATCGCATCCAGGAGATCGAGCGACTCGTGAGCGCGCTGTCCGAGATCAAGCGACGCTACCATACGAACGGCGAGGGCCTGCTCAGTCAGGAGTACATCGACCCGGAGGTGGCCGCGAGTCCGCAGGAGGCGTTCTACGCACCGAAGAAGAGCCTGCCGCTGCGTGAAACCGTGGGCAAGGTCTGCAGCGAGTTCGTCATGTGTTACCCGCCAGGCATTCCGATCCTGGCACCGGGCGAGCGCATCACGGCGGAGATCCTCGATTACATCGAGTACGCGAAGGCGAAGGGCTGCAGCATGACGGGACCGGAGGATGCGGAGATCCTGCACCTTAATGTCATCGCAGAGTAAGCATCGTCGGAAGGAGGAAAGAGAAATGGAAATGTGGTTTTCAGAGTTTCATACACCGGATGTGAAGCACAGCATCCGTGTGGACCGTCAGCTCTACTCGAAGCAGAGCGACTACCAGCGCATCGACATCTTCGAAACACCGGAGTTCGGTCGCGTACTGACCCTCGACGGCAACGTCATGCTGACCGAGCGTGACGAGTTCATCTACGATGAGATGATCACCCACGTCCCGATGGCTGTCCATCGGAACGCGAAGGACATCCTCGTGATCGGTGCCGGTGACGGCGGCGTCGTGCGGGAGCTCACCCGCTATGACCGCGTCGAGTGCATCGACCTCGTCGAGATGGACCCGCAGGTCATCGAGGCCTGCCGTGCCTATCTTCCGGGCAATGCCTGCCGTATGGACGATCGTCGCGTGCACATCTACTATGAGAATGCGCTCAAGTTCATCCGCCAGTGCGAGGCCGAGTACGACCTTATCATCGTCGACTCCTCGGATCCGTTCGGACCGTCGGAGGGCCTCTTCACCCGTGAGTTCTACGGCTCCTGCTTCAAGGCACTGAAGGAGGACGGTATCATGGTGAACCAGCAGGGCAGCCCGTTCTACACCGAGGATGCGAACGCGATGCAGCGCAGTCATCAGCGCATCGCGAGCACCTTCCCGATCAGTAAGGTCTACCAGGCGCATATCCCGACCTTCGCTGCCGGTTACTGGCTCTTCGGCTTCGCCAGCAAGAAGTACCATCCGATCAACGACATGGATGCCGAAGCCTGGCAGGCGCTTAATATGCGCACCCGTTACTATACCACCCGCCTGCATGTCGGCGCATTTTATCTCCCGGCCTTCCTCGAGGAGATGCTTCGGGAAGTGGAGGGACACTGATGCTTACACCAAATATTGAAAACTTTATCGGTTGTGACGCAGACTACGAGGAAGCAGACATCGTACTCTACGGTGCGCCGTTTGACTCGACCACGAGCTTCCGACCGGGCGCACGCTTCGGCCCGGCGGCGATGCGTCACGAGAGCTTCGGCCTCGAGACCTACAGTCCATATCAGGACCGGGACCTCATGGATGCGAAGGTATTTGACAGCGGGGACCTCGAGCTTTGCTTCGGATCCAGTGAGATGGCCCTTCAGGACATCGAGGCCCGCGCGGCGGAGATCCTGCAGGATGGCAAGTTGCCACTGCTCCTCGGCGGTGAGCACCTTGTGACGCTCGGCGCCGTACGCGCCGTCGCCGCGAAGTACCCGGAGCTCGAGATCATTCACTTCGACGCGCATGCCGACCTGCGGGACGACTACCTCGGCGCGCAGCTGAGCCACGCCTGTGTGCTCCGCCGCTGCCATGACCTCCTCGGTGATGGACGCATCCACCAGTTCTGCATCCGGAGCGGCGAGCGGGAGGAGTTCCGTTTTGCGAGTGCGCACACGGATATGCATAAGTTCGATTTCACCGGACTTTCAGAGCTCGTGGAGAAGCTGCAGCAGAAGGGGACGCCGGTCTACCTGACCATCGACCTCGACTGCCTCGATCCATCGGCCTTCCCGGGCACCGGTACACCGGAAGCGGGCGGCGTGAGCTTCCTGCAGCTGCTCGAGGCCATCCGTACCGCGACGAAGGCAAACATCGTCGCCGCTGATGTGAACGAGCTCGCCCCGATGCTGGATACGAGCGGCGTATCCACCGCGACCGCCTGCAAGGTGCTGCGAGAGCTCCTGCTGGCACTGCAGAAGTAAACATGCCTCGATCCGTATGTGCGGAGAGAGGATGGAAATAGAAGTAAATCAGACCTGCCGGAAAATTCCGGATAGAGATCAATCAGGAAAAGGAGAGTACCCTTATGAGTAGAGTATTAGTGATCGGCTGCGGTGGTGTAGCCAGTGTTGCGATTTCGAAGTGCTGTCAGGTGAGTGACGTTTTTACGGAGCTCTGCATTGCCAGCCGCACGAAGTCGAAGTGTGATGCACTCGCGGAGAAGCTCGCACCGACGACGAAGACGAAGATCACGACGGCACAGGTCGATGCCGATGACGTGGAGCAGCTCTGCGCACTGATCCGCAGTTACCAGCCGGACCTCGTGATGAACATCGCCCTTCCGTACCAGGACCTCACCATCATGGATGCCTGCCTCGCCTGCGGCGTCAACTATATGGATACCGCAAACTACGAGCCGGAGAACACCGATGATCCGGAGTGGCGCGCGATCTACGAGAAGCGCTGTAAGGAAGCCGGCTTCTCCGCCTACTTCGACTACAGCTGGCAGTGGGCCTACAAGAAGAAGTTCGAGGAGGCCGGCCTCACGGCACTGCTCGGCTGTGGCTTCGACCCGGGCGTAACCCAGGCATACTGCGCGTATGCGGCGAAGCACGAGTTCGACCGCATCGACACCATCGACATCCTCGACTGCAACGGCGGCGACCACGGCTATGCCTTCGCGACCAACTTCAACCCGGAGATCAATCTCCGTGAGGTTTCCGCGCCGGGCAGCTACATGGAGAACGGTAAGTGGGTGGAGATCCCGGCCATGAGCATCAAGCGCGAGTATACCTTCGACGAGGTTGGCGAGAAGGATATGTACCTTCTGCACCACGAGGAGATCGAGTCCCTCGGCAAGAACCTGCCGGATGTGAAGCGCATCCGTTTCTTCATGACCTTCGGTCAGAGCTACCTCGATCACATGCGCTGTCTCGAGGACGTCGGCATGCTGTCGACCACCCCGATCAGCTTCCAGGGTCAGGAAATCGTGCCGATTCAGTTCCTGAAGGCCCTCCTCCCGGATCCGGCCAGCCTCGGCCCGCGCACGAAGGGCAAGACCAACATCGGCTGCATCTTCACCGGTGTGAAGGACGGTCAGGAGAAGCACTACTATATCTACAACGTCTGCGATCACCAGGAGTGCTACCGCGAGGTCGGCAGCCAGGCGATCAGCTACACCACCGGCGTACCGGCGATGTGCGGCGCGCTTATGATGCTGACCGGCGAGTGGATCAAGCCGGGCGTCTACACCGTCGAGGAGTTCAATCCGGATCCTTTCCTCGACGCCCTCGACAAGTACGGACTTCCGCGCCGCGAGAATCATAACCCGGCGCTCGTAGACTGATGGAGCCGCGGGAAATCGCGCAGGCGGGTGCAGAAGTGTCGGCAGAACAGCTTTCTACGCAGTCAGTAGTGGATTCGGCATCCGCGATGACACCGGACACCCGTGCGCCGTTTGCGTCGATCGGTGGCGTGACCCCGGCGGCCTTCCATGCGCTGCCGACCCCGTGCTATCTGCTCGATGAAGCACAGCTGCAGGCCAATGCTGAGATCCTGGGTGCCCTCGCGGAGCGGACCGGCTGTCGGATCCTCCTCGCGCAGAAAGCCTTCAGTAACTATGATCTCTATCCGATCCTCGCTCCGCATCTCGCGGGGACCGAGGCGAGTGGACTCTACGAGGCGCGGCTCGGCGCCGAGAAAATGCCGGGAAAAGAAGTGCACGTATTCTGTGCCGCATATCGGGCGGACGAGATGGAAGAGCTCATCCGCTATGCAGACCACATCGTCTTTAATTCGCCGGCGCAGCTTCTCCGGTTCGGACCACAGGCGAAGGCCGCCGGCAAGAGCCTGGGTCTCCGTATCAATCCGGAGCACTCGACCCAGGACGGCCATGCCATCTATGATCCGTGCGCGCCGGGCAGCCGCTTAGGCACGACACGTGCACAGTGGGAGGCCGCCGTCACGGCGCATCCGGAGCTGCCACAGCTTCTCGACGGATTGCATTTCCATACGCTCTGCGAGCAGGATGCCGACGCACTGGCAGAGACCCTGGACGCCGTCGCGGAGAAGTTCGGCGATCTCCTGCCGAAGCTGACGTGGCTCAATTTCGGCGGCGGGCACCATATCACGCGCCCGGGCTATGACATCGCGCTGCTCGAGCAGTGCATCCGCCGCGCACAGGAGAGCTGGGATGTGACGGTCTACCTCGAGCCGGGCGAGGCCTGCGCGCTGAATGCCGGCTACCTGCTGACCCATGTGCTGGACGTCGTGAAAAACGGGGATACGACCATCGCGATCCTCGATGCCAGTGCGGCCTGTCATATGCCGGACGTCATCGAGATGCCCTACCGCCCGCCGTTGCTGGGGGCGGGCGAACCCGGCGAGAAGCCCTGTACCGTGCGCTTGGCCGGGCCGACCTGCCTAGCCGGGGACGTCATCGGCGATTACGGCTTTGACGCCGTACCCGAAGTGGGAGATTTGCTGGTATTCGGTGATATGGCGATTTATACGACCTGCAAGAACAACACCTTCAACGGTATGCCGTTGCCTGGCATCTATGCCCGCAAGCCTGACGGCA
>ERZ1026856.435-NODE-435-length-26805-cov-18.981607_pt1 | contig 26805 bp, 16 predicted proteins | sample MGYA00380158_ERZ1026856 | MGnify/ENA primary metagenome ERZ1026856 (study PRJEB33269, sample SAMEA4719794) | human gut metagenome | biome: human-associated habitat; feature: organic feature; material: feces | place: Cameroon | collected 2013-10 ...
CTTCTACCGGATTGGCTCCCTGCAGACGCTTGTAGAGATAGCCTGCCGAATAGGTGTCGCCACATCCTGTAGCATCTACTACTTCATGAGGAGAGTAGGCAGGAATATCGTAGAAAGTATCATCTACATAAACCAGAGAGCCCTCGCTTCCCAGCGTGATGATCACTTCGGCTACGCCCCAGGCATGAATCAGCTTGGCGGCTTCCTTCGGGTCCTTCAGTCCGGTAATGGTCTCCATCTCGGTCTCGTTCACCTTCAGATAATAGGTGTTCTTGAGCACCTGGAGCTTGTCCTTCCAGTCGGTAGCGTAAACTTTCTCGTCTCTCACCTCGCGCAGATAGCCCTGTACGTCGATGGAAACTTTTCCCTTCTTGGCAAGAAAGGCAACCACTTCCGGTGAGAAATCATCGCTCAGCAGACTGCCCAGATGAAAAACCTTTGCCTCTACATGCTCCAGCTGCTGGATGGTGAAAGGATCGGCCTTGGCAAGCACTCGCTGCTTACGGTCGTTGGGATTATCGCCATAAATATTTTCGAAGAAAACCGTATTGCGCGATGGGTTCAAGGTGACGTCTATTCCTGCCTTGAGCATCTTTTCAACAGGTTCCTTCTCGGTAGGATCCATCGCCGTAATAAGCGAGAAACTTACATCCTTTGGCAATTGGTTGATGGCGTAGGCAAAATAAAAAGAGGTGCCGCCAGCCATGTAAACCGTACTGCTCGGGGTCACGATTTTATCCTTTGTTACGTGCCCAATACAACAAATATCTTTCATTCTTACTTCATTTTGCGGATGCAAAGGTACTGCAAATCGAGAATAATACAAAAAAAAATGGGAATTATTTTGTTTTGTTCGCATTTTAATGTACCTTTGCATCGAGAAAAAGCAATTTTTAAAATATTATCTAGAATAGATATAAAGAAACATTATGTGGTTTGATAATTTAATCAACGTGCATTCGGCGGTGCAAGGCATCGTCATCCTGTCTTTGATTTGTACTTTGGGTCTTGCCCTCGGCAAGATTCATGTCAAAGGAATCTCCCTTGGCATAGCCTTCGTATTCTTCGTGGGTATTATAGCGGGTCATCTCGGACTCTCTATTGACCAGAACATGCTGGAGTTTGCAGAAAGTTTTGGTCTTACCATGTTTGTGTATGTGCTGGGTCTTTATGTGGGTCCTAACTTCTTTGGTTCGATGCGCCACGAAGGCATTTCGCTCAATCTGTGGAGTCTGGCTGTCATCCTGGTGGGAACCTTGTTCTCGCTCGGTTTGTGCTGGATTTTGCCAATCAGTCTGCCTGATATGATGGGCATCCTGTGTGGCGCCACGACCAATACGCCTGCCCTTGGTGCTGCCCAGCAGGCGTTGCAGCAGTTGGGCTTGCCTAGCGAAGGTGCAGCTCTGGGCTGCGCCGTCACTTATCCTCTGGGTGTAGTGGGCGTTATCCTGGCGATGATGCTCTTGCGCAAACTCTTTGTGAAACCGGAAGATCTGGAGATTCGCAATAATGATGATGACGACCATACGTCTATCGGACAATACGTAATCGTGAATCCTGCCCTGAACGGCAATACCATCGCAGAGATTACGATGATGACCCATCGCAAGTTCATCATCTCCCGTGTATGGAGAGGCGAACAGGTAATTGTTCCTCAGGCTGATACGGTACTTCATACGAATGATAATGTGCTCGTGGTTACCAATAAGGATGAGGTTTCGGCGATGCAGATTCTCTTCGGAAAGAAGGTGGATAAGGAGTGGAATAATGATAAGGTAGACTGGAATGCGATTGATGCGAAGGTTGAAAGCCGCATTATCGTAGTAACCCGTCCGGGACTGAACGGCAAGCGCCTGGGCAGTCTGCAGATGCGAAATTCCTATGGCGTGAATGTGAGCCGAGTGCTTCGTGGTGATATCCGTCTGCTTGCTACAGATGACCTCCGTCTGCAGTACGGCGACCGCTTGACGGTAGTTGGCGACCCTACGAGTATCGACCATGTAGAGCAGTTTCTGGGTAATGCCGTAAAGACCCTGAACGAGCCGAACCTCGGCGCCATCTTCCTCGGAATCATTCTCGGTCTAGCCATAGGAACCGTTCCTCTGGATATTCCTGGAATGACGGCTCCTGTACGTCTGGGTATTGCCGGCGGTCCTATCGTGATGGGTATTCTGATTGGTGCGCTGGGTCCTCGTGTGCATTTCATCTCTTACATGACGCGAAGTGCGGGCCTGATGCTGCGAGAACTGGGTCTTGCCCTCTATCTCGGTTGCCTGGGTTTGGCGGCTGGTGGACAGTTCTTCGAGACAGTAGTTCGTCCGGAAGGTTTGATGTGGGTAGGCATCGGTTTCCTTATCACGGTTGTGCCTGTGGTTATCGTAGGACTTATCATCCTGAAGACCAAGAAATATGACTTTGGTAGTATCTGCGGAATCCTCTGTGGAAGTATGGCGAATCCGATGGCTTTGACTTACGCCAACGAGACGCTCGACGGCGATACGCCAAGCATCAGTTATGCTACGGTTTATCCGCTCGGCATGTTTATCAGAGTGGTGATAGCCCAGGTTATCGTGATGTTCTTTGTCTGAAAGGACACGGGGTAAACTTTTAGGCACGGCTTTTAAATTTTTTAGGCACGGATTACACGGATTACACGGATTTTTTTATGATACTATAAATACGCTTTATTCACATTAGCGCCATAAATCCGTGTAATCCGTGTAATCCGTGCCTAAATCAAATTTAGAAATCAGCCTTTCTTGTTACAGTCATTTTCTTTCCCGTCATCGGGTGCTCAAATGTGATTTCTTCAGCATGAAGATGCAGTCTCGTTGCAGTTTCGTTGCCGTAGAGTGGATCGCCTATGATGGGGGCATTCAGACCTTCCTGGTGAGCACAATGTACCCTCAGTTGGTGCGTTCTGCCCGTTTTAGGATAGAGTGCCAGGCGCAGATGGGTATCGTCAATACGTTCTAGAACCTCGTATTCTGTAATGGCTTCCTTGCCCTGTTCGCGGTTTACAATCTGGCGTGGACGGTCTAGGAAATCTGCCATCAGAGGAAGCGAGATGTAACCTCTTCCGCTTTCTGCTTCTTTCAGAATCCGGTTGCACGATTCCTTGTCTTTTCCGCAAACGATGGCTACGTATTTCTTCTGAACCCGATGATTCAGAAACTCCTTTTGCAGACGATGATAGGCAAACTCGGTCTTGGCAATAATCATCAGTCCGCTTGTAGCCATGTCCAGACGATGGACGATGAGCGGACCGGTAGCTTCGGGATATGTCCTGCGCATCAGAGCGTAGACGGAAGGCTGGGTTGCATCTTTTCCGGGAACCGAGAGCAAACCCTCGGGCTTATAGATGACAGCCAGTTCACGGTCTTCGTAGAGCGTTTCCACCTTATTATATATAGTAGCCTCGGTCTGTTGGGTTTCAAAGACCTGTTGAGGCAGCATCCAATGTAGTATCGGTTTGCATTTTCCGTTGCAGGCAGGATAAAACTGCAGATGATGTCTGATTTCTTCTTTCGGACTCTCTCCCCACCAGAACATCGCCATCTGCAGAGGCTTGTAGCCATGCTGGTAAGCGTATTGCAGGAGTTTCGGCTCGCAGCATTCTCCACTTCCGGCAGGTGGAATCTTAACCGCCTCGTCCTTGAAAATCTCCAGCAGGTCCTTGCTTTCTCCTTCTGCATTCAGCATCTGGAATTTCTCAAACAGCCATTGCTGAAGCGCTTCTGATAGCTCTTTGCGGAGCTGTTTCGCCTTTTTCAAGTCCTTTTCGTAGACTTCGTATTCCGTTTCCAGCGCCGTCTTTTCGTTTACCGATTTCTTCAGTCTCTTCAGCTCAGCCTTCATAAACTGGCTCTCTTTTATCATTGCCTCTTCCTCTTCCTGGCTCAGAGATTTTCCAGCAGAAAGGACTTCCTGTCGCCTTGCATCTCGCTTTTCCTTCGCTTCTTTTATCTTTGTCTGATAGTTTGCGATAACTTCCTGGCGCTTTTGCTGTAAATCATCAATCAGGCTTTTTGCCTTTTTCAGGTTTTCGTTGGCTTCAAGCAGTCTGATTTGCTGGTTCAATTCCGAAATTTCAGCCTCATGTTTCTTGAAGTATCCGTCGGGTTGGAGATAATCGAATACGGCTGGAACAAAACCTTCCCAGTCGCTTCTGCCGCCAATCTGTCCGCTATAAGCTCTCAGATAGCCAATCTTGCCATTGTCGGCTTCTACGATAAGTACGCCGAACATCTTTCCACGGTTTATTTCCTCTCGCCAGTCGTTTCGCTGTGAGAGTTCAGCCTGCAGCTCCCTGCATGCTTCGATGCAGAGCGGATGAGGTTCGTAGCTGAATGGATTGTTCATCCTTTCAGGCATATTATTTAGTTCTATATTTTTGAATAAATGCATTTCCATGCTACAAAGATACACATTTAAACACGTTTTAGTTCATATTTTATTTAAAAAATGAGTTTTTCAGTTATTTTTTTTGTTTATTTGGATTTTTTGTTGTACTTTCGCAACTGAAACATAAATTCATTTAAATAGTCTATCATGGTAAGTGTATATAAAAAGATAATGACGATGCAGATTAAGAACGGACTGTGCCTTCTGTGGCTATTCGCTCTTGTGCTGGCTTTTGCCGCTTGCTCTCATCGGCAGAAGGATGATGAGTCGTGGCATAAGGATATTGATGAATTTATGTCCAGTCACCAATCTCTCATGCAGAGTCATCCTGATTCGATGATTATGCTGATAAGAAATTTTAAATGTGAAGGTAATCCCGATAAAAGCGCTCAATGGAAAAAATTATTAATAGCTAAATGTTATTACATGAAGGGGGCTGATGCCCAATGCCAGTCGTTGATAGATTCGGTTAACGCTTATTGCAAACAAACTCCTGACAATAGAATTCTTTCTTATGCTGATAATCTGCAAGGCATACTTTTGCTGGTTTCCGGCAAGAGGAAGGAGGCTTTAACTTATTATGAGAAAGCTTATCATGAAATCATGAACCTTGACAGTTGCGGCGAGGCGATTGATGTATGTATCAATATTGCTGATGCGTCCAGGCAGATGGGTAAGCTGGCGGATGCTTCTTCCTGGTACCGACGTGCCTATTTCCTGGCAGATTCTCTGAATCAGCATGAAGCCCAGAACAGTATTCTCTCAGGACTGGGACAGGTTTATAATGATTTGCAGAACTATCAGCTGGCGCATCATTATTTCCAGAAGGCTGAACGCCTGTATCCGCCAAAGAATCCGAAAGATGTTCATTTCTTTTACAACAGTTGGGGAAATGTGTACAGCAGTCAGGAAAAACCGGCTGAGGCTCTGAAATGCTTCCTGAAGGCTCAAAAGGCTACACGGCAGATGGAACAGCCCCTGACGACGGCTATTGTTGATGCTAATCTCGGACAGACTTATCTGGAACTCAACCGGTTGGATTCTGCACAGAAATATCTGACTCTTACCACGAAATTCTTCTTTGCCCAGCCCTCCATGCAGAGCGATGTGCAATTCTATGTGGATGGGTTGAATGCATCTTTGGCTCTGAAGCAGGATAGTCTGGCGAAGGCTACTGAGATTTTGAACAAGCCATACGATCTCTCCAAGATGTCGCCTAATTATCTTTACCTTTATCATAAGGGACTGGCGGCTCTTTGTGAGCGCAAGGGGCAATATGCCAAGGCTCTGCAATATCAGAAACTGATGAAACAGTACGACGATTCGCTCCGTAATGCCACGATGATTTCTAATGTTCAGGAGAATGAATTGAGATTCAAGCAGGATACGGCCATCGTTCGCCGTGATTTATCCCTTAGCACCACGCAAGCAGAGGTAAGATCCTTTAGAGTCATCCTGCTCCTGATTATCGGATTGCTGGTAATGAGCGCGTTGGCTCTCATCGCTTTCCTCCGTTACAAATGGTTGCGCAACAAGCATCAGCATCATGAGGAGATGAACCGGATGATGGCTCTGAAGATGGAGAATGTGCGCAATCGTTTCTCGCCTCATTTTGTATTTAATGTGCTCAATATCTTTGTATCTAATCTTCCGAAGGGGGTTAATGTCAAACCGCTTCAGCTCCTGATACAGGTACTGCGTGCCTACTTGCTTTCTTGCGATAAGATGGCGGTAAGTCTGGAAGAAGAACTGCAGATGGTGACGAACTATTCTACTCTTCGCCATGAAACCAATCCGTTCCTTCCGATGCCTCAGTTCCATGTTGCCAAGGATGTGGATATGAAGCTCATGCTGCCGTCTATGATTATCCAGATTCCTGTAGAGAATGCCTTGAAACATGCTTTTGTGGGAATGGAAGAGACGGAAGATAAGCCTTTGCTGGATGTAAATATCTGGGTTGAGGACGATATGCTCCGCATAGATGTTACAGACAACGGGTGTGGAGATTCGGGTACCGTTGGCAAGAAAAAGAAAAATTGTGCTGCCAGTACGGGAACCGGACTGAGAATTCTGAACAGTACCATCGAAATGCTTAATGCAAGCAACGAACGCAAGATGTTCTTCAAGATGCAGAGCAACAGAGGAACATCAGAAGAGAAGGGTGGTACCAGAAATAGAGGAATGCGTGTAAGTATCGGAGTTCCATGTAATTACGATTATAATGTCTTTAAGTAAGAAACTTTTCATAAGAATTTAAAACGGAATAATATGCAAGCTATGCAAGATAGAATTAAGGTTGTGATTGTGGACGATGAACCACAGAGCATCCGCAGGTTGCAGGACGATTTGGCAACTCTGGAAGATTTTGAGGTGATTGCCACATCCTCTTCGGCGGTATCGGCAAAGAATCTGGTGATGAGCATACAGCCCGATGTGCTGTTCATCGATGTTGAAATGCCTGGGCAGACGGGTTTTGAGGTGTTGCAGTCTCTGAGAGAAGAAATGCCGATGGAGCTCATCGTAGTATTCTACAGCGCCTTCGATAAGTATATGATTGATGCGCTCAGGGCCTCTGCCTTCGATTTCCTGTTGAAACCTTATCAGCAGAATGAGTTCGGACTTGTAGTAGACCGAATCCGGCAGAAAATGAAAGATGGAGATGATGTGGATGAAGATGCTTCTTCCGTTCCTGAGTCCTCTTCCTGTTCTTCTGAATCAGCCTTGGCTTCTCAGAAGGCTCAGAATTTTTCGGAAATGAATGGGTTGCTGGGAACAGCAGCCAAGCGTCTTGCCATTCAGACCATTTCGGGTTTATTGATGTTGAAGCCCGATGATGTGTTCAGTTGCACTTTTGATGAGGCTACTCATCTTTGGCAGTTGAAGTTGTCGAATGGTCAGGTTTATAAATTGAAGAAGCAGGCCACGGCAAAGACCATCCTTTCCATGTCGCCTTCTCTGATTCAGGTTCGTCAGGACTGCATCATCAATCTCGACTATCTTCTCAGTATTGAGAATTATACGCTCCGTTGCATCTTTTCTCCTCCTTTCGACCATGAGGAAATCACGGTTTCCCGCCGCTGTTATAAAGCGGTAAAGGATCAGTTGGAGATATTGTAGGAATAGGGAAAAAGAGGGTGTGCAAGATATAGTCTTTGCACGCCCTCTTCTTCTATGTTTTTATTCTTCAGTAATTCCCCAATCCAGTAGCCCTTTGCCTTCCTCGTCCAGTTCGATGCCGAGGCCTATCACCTTTCGCTTGTCTGCTTGGAAAGGCTCCAGGTATTTGTTATCCAGTATCTGCTGGATGGCAGCCTTCTTACCACCATTATTTTTCAGTTTCAGTTCTATCACGTAGATGTAGCGTGAAGTTTGGGCAATGAGGTCGATTCTTCCTGTTGCAAGCATATGCTCTACCTCCACTTTCAGACCGATGGCATTCAGAATAGTACTGATGATGAGACGGTAGCGCTCTTCCATATCCATCGAGGCAAGTTTCTTGTTGCTGTAAGGCACATCGGCAACCAATGCTTTCAACGTTTTCATGGCATCTGCGATTTGCCCGGTACCCAATTGGCGGAACAGACTGCCTTGCAGACTGATAATATCGCTTTCTGATTTCATGGTCAGGCTTGGCAGCACAACCTCGTAAAGAGCCTGTTTCACTTCCTGATTTGGGAAACCTAAGAAATAGCCAAATTCATCGCTGCTTTTGATGGTAAGGTAACCCGTCTGATAGAGAAAGAGTTCGGCACCACCATTTATGACATCAGAACTCTCAAGAGTCTTGCGTAAAATCGGACAATTTTCGAAATTTCGTAAGCGCAGTTCCATGTTGTCCACAAACTTAGGTAGCATGGAGGTTGCTCCTGATGAAACCCAGAAACAGCTCAAGTCTTGTGCGTCGAGTGCATTAAGGAGACTGAAAGGATTGTAGATGTCCACCATATTTCTGCGACTGAAATGGTATCCATCGTAGTAATCCTTCAGGTTATCATGAGTTTGCTGCAAGGTCCACTCGTTCACTTCAGCCATTCTTTCCAGTTCCGGCTTGAAGTTCTCCCCGATTTCTTCTTCTGTAATACCGCAGATAGCAGCATATTCTGGAAGGAAACTGATATTGGTCAGGTTGTTGAGAACAGAGAAAAGAGAAATCTGCGTAAACTTGGTGATACCCGTAATGAAGACGAAACGTTGGTACGCATCATCAGCTTTCAAGATGGAAAACACGCTTCTATATACTTCTGTGCAACCCTCATGCTCGGGAGTTTTCCACGAGTGCTGGAGAGGAGAGTCGTACTCATCGATGAGAATGGCAACCTTGAGCCCTGTTTGCTCATAGGCGGTTTTAATGATTAGGTCGAAGCGGTTTCCTAGTGAATCTGTTGGTTTGATATGGATGCCATATAATTGCTCATAAACATCAAAAGTTCGATCCAGGTATGCCTTAACTTCATTTGCAGTCGCTCCCCCTCGGCTCATGTCAAGTCGAATAACAGGGTACTGCTTCCAGTCCTTCTCCAAATCCATGATTTTCAGTCCTTCGAAGAGCTCTTTTCTTCCTTCGAAGTATGCCTGGAGTGTATCAACAAGCACAGACTTACCGAATCGGCGAGGGCGGCTCAAGTAATTATACTGTAAGCCATTGTTCGCCAATTTCCAGATGATGTCACTCTTATCTACATAGAGATACCCTTCTTCTCTGATTTTATTGAAAGACTGTATGCCTACCGGCAGCTTTCTGAATTCATTGTTTGCCATAATCTTTTTTCCTATTCCTATCTTTAGCCGCAAAGATACGGCTAATTTTTGAATCATGCAAGTTTTTGGCAATTAAAAAGATGTAAATAGATACCTGATAAAAGAATATATTGTACATGTTCTAGAAAAATGCATTTTTTCTTGGTTTTTCCACGGAAAAAACTTACTTTTGCACAATAATAGAGGAGAATTATAATAATAGGTGGAATGATTTGCTCATCACCACAACATTTAAACCCCATTAGTTATGATAGAAGATATTAATATATTGACATTCGATGTTTTTATTCAAAAGATAAAGACTATCAAGGTGTATTGCAGTAATGCCTATAAGGAATACAAGGTGGTTAAGGTTAACAAAACCACGTTGGTACTTAGAGATCAGCGCACCAAGACTGATTTTGAAGTACCGGCTGCACAAATATTCTGTGCCATGCATGAACTTGGCATTGAAAACTGTACGGTTCCTAAAATGCGCCAATATGTAGGAACGCATGCAGCACCAGCCTCTGCCGCCCTCATATTCTGGGCTTTCGGACGAGGACAGGTTCAGGCAGCATTAAAAAAGTTTGCCGATTTGGCGTTTAGGATAATAAGAGAACAGCAAAAACGGAAATAGGAAATCTGGCGACCTGTATGGTTGAAAGGCTTTCAATTGATACTTGATGGTGAAAAAGAGAAAAAGGGTGCATCATGGACTTATGACACACCCTCTGCTTATAAAAAACATTAAATTATAGTGTTGCGGAAATAAGGAAATGTTAAATTATGGCAAAGGAAAACTATAGTAAATATGAAATGAATGGGGTACTCAAAGTACTACCATTTAGCCATGTATCACTTCATAAAAGTAATACAAAATGTACCAAGTTATTTTTTTATCATTACAAAATAATAAATAATATCGTGATAAAGCATTTATTATTGACGGTGATAGCTCTGTGCATGGATACTTTTGCCCTTGCCACCCCCCTGTATTGCAAAGTGTACACACTTGAGGAACTTGATGTGGTCATCAAGAACAGTAGCGTTTATACTCATAAGTACGAGCAGAGGATTGACGTGTTGAAGCAAAAGCTTCGTAGAGCGAATAATGATGAGGAAAGATTGGCGGTGTCTCGTGACATCTTCGCTAAATACAAGCCTTTTAAGTTGGATTCTGCATACGTGTATGCGGAACGAAAACTTAGTTTGGCAAAGAAATTGAATGTTTATGAGGACAGTGTCTATTCTGAGTTGGATATTGCGGGTATCTTTACCAAGAGTGGCAACTATTTGGAGGCGAACAGAATACTTTCGGCATTGGATGTCAGTTTGATGTCCAATGATATGCGCCAATACTATTATGGTTTGTATGGCGAACTTTACGATGCACTTCGTCAAACAGCGATAACCTCTATCCAGCGTGAATACTATGAGCGGAGGCGTTTGCTTTACCGAGATTCGCTCAAGAACTTAAATGTCTTGAACACCGATTGGGACAAGGCTGAGTTCTTGATAACGAATCAGAAATATACAGATGCGTTGCATATTCTCCTTGCTTCTTACAAAAAGTTGACGGTGGATGACCGAGAGATGGGATATGTGGCTTATTCTATCTCTGATATTTATCGCCAGATAAATGACAAGGATAAGGAAAAGCAGTATCTCATCATTTCAGCCATGTCTGATTTGAAAAATAGTATCAAGGAGTATGTGTCGCTTCGTCGTCTTGCCACCTTATTATATGAGGAGGGGGATGTAACTCGTGCTTACTTGTATATGAGAAAGTCGATGGAGGATGCTACCTTTTGTAATGCGAAACTACGTATTATTGAGGTTTCTGATGCTTTGCCTATTATAGATAATGCGTATGATGCCATGCGCAAGTCCGAGCGAGCACATATCACCTTAGGATTGATTATCGTGAGCTTCCTCTTGCTGTTGGTGGGGGCTTTGATGATTTATACTCGTAAGCAGTTGCATCGAATCGCCCATGCTCGCCGTGCCTTGGAAGAGTCAAACAAGAGTTTGAATGAGATGAACCAGAAGTTGAATTCTCTCAATACACAATTGACTTCTACCAATGACAAACTGAACGAAGCCAATACGGCTCTGCAAGAGACCAATAGCTCACTCTTCGAGAGTAATAAGATTAAGAATATCTATATCATGGAGTTTATGAACAAGTGTTCGGCTTATATAGATAAGTTGGATGCTTATCGACGTTCACTCAATAAATTGGCTGCCAATGGTGGACTGCAGGAACTCTATAGACGTTTGAAGTCAAGTTCCATCGTGGAGGATGAAATCGAAGAGTTCTTTGAGGACTTCGACCGTATCTTCCTCCGAATCTTTCCAGAGTTTGTTGTGTCCTTCAATGGTTTGATGAAGGAAGACGAGAATATTCAACCCAAGAAGGTCGGCCGACTTAACACAGAGTTACGCATCTATGCCTTGTTGCGTTTGGGTATTGTGGAGAATGAGAAGATTGCTGCTTTCTTGAGATGTTCCAAGCAGACGGTATATTCTTATCGTTCTCGCATCCGTTTACGCTCTCTTTATCCTGAGGATTTTGAAGAAAGAGTAGCTAAAATAGATTAAAATCTCTTTAATATATGCGAAATACCCTTTGGATAGGGTTTGTATTTTTCTCTTGTGCTGAATATCATAAGTGTTTGATATTCAGCACAAGTGTTGTTTGTACATATTTGTATTTTTGGTGTACGGTGTTATAACCTATTAAAAAAAGCCCTATCTTTGCAACCAACAACGCCGACAAGGCTGTATTTGGAATTTAAAATAACATAACTAACAATTAAAGAACTATTTGAACATGAAGAGATTATTATCTTTCGCTTTCATTGCTTGTGCTGCATTTCTTACGGTAACAGCGCAAGGTGTTGTAAGCAACAATCCTGTGGCTGCAACCAATGCTATCGTGAAATGTGGCAATGCTCGTTTCACCGTGCTTACTCCTGAGATGATACGCATTGAGTATAGTGCAAAGGGTACGTTTGAGGATCAAGCAACATTTACGGTTGTCAATCGTAATTTGGATGTTCCTCAATTTACAAAAACTGAAGACGATACCTATTTATATATAACAACATCCAACTTGAAGTTGAAGTATCGCAAGGGTACAGACCCTCGTACAATACCAGCTTCTTCCACGAACCTTACCATTGCAGTCAACGGTGACGGTGTTCAGTCCGTATGGTATCCAGGTAAGCCAGACCCATTGAACCTGAAGGGAACCTGCCGTACTTTGGATGGACTGATGGGCGATAGCAAGCGTTCAGAGATGGAAAACGGTCTTGTGTCACGTTCTGGTTGGGCAGTGATAGACGACTCTTGGAGTTCCTCTCGTGCAGATGGTGGACGTTCATACGCATTGGTGCCAAGTACGGAAGTTGGATATAGTTGGTGGGCTGACCGTGCAGACAATCATGCAATGGACACCTATTTCTTGGGTTATGGTCACAATTACAAGAAGGCAATAGCCGACTTTACAAAGATAGCAGGTGACATACCTTTGCCTCCAGACTATGTGTTTGGATATTGGTATAGTAAGTATGCCTCTTATTCGGCAGATGATTATCGCAATATCATGAAGGACTTGAAGACGAACAAGATTCCTACTGATGTGATGATTCTCGACATGGATTGGCATTGGAATGGTAATGCTTACAGTGGTTCGGAAGGTCGTGGAGGTTGGACTGGTTGGTCTTGGAATACAAACTTGATTCCAAATGCTACCCAATTACTTTCAGAGATGCACGAACAGAACTTTAAGACTGCTCTCAACTTGCATCCTGCCGATGGAATCAATGAGGTGGAGTCTCCATCTTATTTTGCGGCAATGAAGTCCGAATTGGGTGGCAAGTATCTCAATGATGATAAGAACACCATCAACTGGAGTCTTGATTATACAGATTTTACAAAGTCTTTCTTTAAGAATATCATCCGTGACCATGAAAAAGAAGGCGTAGATTTCTGGTGGATAGATTGGCAACAGCATCTTACGAGTCCATATACCAACTCTTTGAGTGAGACATTCTGGTGCAACCATGTGTTCTATAATGAGGCAGCGAAGCGTACCGGCCATCGTCCTGTCATCTTCCATCGTTGGGGAGGTTTGGGTAGCCATCGTTATCAGATAGGTTTCTCGGGTGATGCCAATATCAGTTATGACGCTTTGGCATTTGAGCCATACTTCACAGCAACGGCTTCTAATGTTGGTTACGGTTATTGGGGACACGACCTGGGAGGTCACATGTATTCAAGTGAAGAACTTATCAACAATCCTAACCTCGTGTTACGCTGGATTCAGTTTGGCGTGTTTACCCCAATCTTCCGTACTCATGCCACAAGTGATGACCGCATCGAACGTAGAATCTGGAAGTTCTCTAATTTCCCTACCATATTGGAGGCAGTGCGTTTGCGTTATACTTTGTTCCCATACATCTATACGATGGCTCGCAAGACATACGAAACAGGTATCTCTCTTTGCCGTCCACTCTATTATGAGTATCCAGAGGTAGAGGAGGCTTACACATACGATGGAGAGTATTTCTTTGGTGATGACATCTTGGTGGCTCCTATCACGGCTCAAGCAGGGAGTGACGGAAAGACCAATAAGGAAATCTGGTTCCCTGAAGGTAAATGGTGGAGTGCATCTACTCATGAGATGATAGAAGGCCCATGCAAGCGCACAATGACATTTACAGAAGAACAGATACCTTATTTCTTCCGTGAAGGTTCGGTCATTCCTTTCAATCCATCTACAGTGATGAATGTTACGGAACGTCCTGATAACTTGGTGCTTCATGTGGTGGCTGGTGCCAATGGTGAAGGTTCTCTTTATGAGGATGATGGTGACAATGCTGATTATGCTACCGATTATGCCAAGACTTCCTTGAAGCAAGTTTGTGATGGCAACAGAGGTGAATACATCATCTCGGAACGTCAAGGTTCAGTAAGCAAAGCTCCTCAGAACCGTTCTTATGTGATGCACATCTATAATACTTCTGCTCCTATCTCAGCCCAAGTGGATGGTGTGAGTGCAACTTTCAGCTATGATGAGGCTACTCATTGCACTACGGTGGAAGTACCTTCGGGAAGTTGTTCGCTGGAACGAAAAGTCGTCGTGGAGTATAGTCCTGCGACGGCAATAGATAAGATAGGGGCAAATAAGGTAAGTGTTGCTTATGACAAGACTGGTCAACAACTTGTTGCTTCATTCGGCAAACTTGCCCAACAAGTATCCTTGGTGGTGAGCAATGTCGCTGGCAAGACGTTGTTGGCAAACAACTATAAGCAAGTAGATGGCTTCTCTGAAGATTTGTCAATGTTGATGCCACAGCTATATATAAGTAAGGTGGTGGCTGACAGCAAGACATACGTAAACAAGTTTATTAAAGAATAAAAGTGATATACCCATGAAAAGATTATTTTTGTCACTATATGCCATCTTGGCTGTTTGGGGAGTGAAAGCTGCTGATATGCCTTACTCCTTGGAGTTGTCGCAACTATATATCATTGGTGATGCTACTCCATACGCTTGGGATACCAGCAAGACTCCTGATATGGAAAAGATAAATGAGGGACTGTTTCGATGGACAGGTCACTTGGAGGCTGGCAAGGAATTTAAGTTCCTCAATACGAGAGCATTTCATAAGCATATCGTAGGTACTTCGGCAGACCAAAATATCCAAGTAGGTCAGTATTATGACCTAAACTTGGAAATCAACTGGGAATTGCCTGGAGACAAGGACTTAAAGTTTAAGCCAACTGTCACTGGAGACTATACCGTGTATGTTGATTTGCAAAGCATGAAGATGGTTGTTTGTGAGAAGGAAGATGAGGTGGAATTGCCAGAAAAGCTCTATGCGACGGGTACTGCATTGGGAGGCAAGGTAGTGGAACTCCCACAGTATGGCAATGTAGAGTTCAAGACGTTGCTTGATTTGCAACCGGGTAATCTCATTCTGCAAGATACACCAGAGGCGACATCATCTACGAAGTATTATACTTCTCTCTTTGAAGGCGTGGATATTTCCTTTGGACAAGACTATAGCTCTTCCTTGAAATGTACGACAGATAAGCAGACTGAAGGATGGAGTGTGAGCGTTCCTGGTAAATATACGCTTTATGCTATCAAAGACAAACATCAGGCATACGCCAAGATATTCAAGCCACGCCGTACACTCTATTTGGTAGGAGGATGCCTCAAGAAATATTGGGACTATTGGACAGACCCAGCTACTTGCCAATTCACTCCAAGTTCATCCAATCCAGAGGAATTGGTATGGGAAGGTTACTTATCTCCTACATGGAGCGATGACCGTCAAGAACCAAGCAAGTTGAAGATACTGACCAACCAGAGTTGGACATCGGAAACTTTTCATCCATACGTAGCCGACACTCCTTTGGTTGGTGAAGGAAACTTCCGTAGTTCAGGTGGCGATGATGTGAAATGGGAAATCTCCGAGGCAGGGAATTATCGCATTACCATCAATACGGCAACAGAAACCATTCGTGGAGAACTGTTGGGTAGCAATGCCAAGGAACTGAATGCCGTAACAGAAGTTCGGAAGGTAGAACAGGATGCTTCTGTACAGATCGTTTGTGGCAAAGGAACGATATACGTGAAGTCAACAGAGAAGCCTGTTACAATATCGGTGTGTTCGATAGATGGCAAGCAGATCGCTTCTTACTCAAACATCCAAGAGGGTGTCGTTGCAGAAGGCTTGGCAAAAGGAGTATATATCGTAAAAACCGTAGGCGCAAGAACTTCCTGTCCCAAGAAAATCATGATAGATTAATTAAGGTTCCTAACCGAAAAGAATATACATTAACTTAAAAGTAAAGCATATGAAAACATTCCTAAAAAAGACAACCGCACTGTTATGCTTGTGCATGCTGATGCCTCTTACGCTTTTGGCACAGGAAATGCAGAAAGTGCAGGGTACTGTCACTGATGCTTCTGGTGAGCCTCTGATAGGTGTAAATGTAAGGACATCTTCTTCCAAGGCAGGTGCCGTTACAGACATGGATGGTAACTATACCATCGAGGTTTCTCCTAAGGCTACCTTAGTATTCTCATACGTGGGTTTTGAGTCTCTTACCGAGGCGGTAAAGGGACGCAAGAAAATCAATGTTACCATGAAAGAAGATGCAAATATTAATATCTAAAAATATTTATTAACATGAATGTAAGACAGACGTTTTTATGCTCGTTATTGCTGATGCCTGGTGTAGGTGCTGGCGTTACTACCATATCTGCTGCATTGCCTAATGTTGTTCAGCAGCAACAAAAAGGCATTAAGGCAAGTGGTACTGTTGTCGATAATGAGAACAATCCTTTGATAGGTGCCACAGTCACTGTTAAGGGAACCAAGATTATTGCTATTACCGATATGGATGGACACTTCTATATCGATGTACCTAACAAGAACAGTGTCTTGGTTTTTAACTACCTCGGTTTTAAGCCTCAAGAGGTAAAGGTTGGATCTGATATTAACTTTAATATCCAGTTGCAAGAAGATGCGGTAAGTGCCGATGAAGTTGTTGTCGTAGGTTATGGTAACCAGAAAAAGCTTTCGGTCATTGGCTCTATTCAGACAATTGACCCGGGAAATCTCCAGGTGGGTTCTTCTCGTTCAATGAGTAACAACTTAGCAGGTCAATTGGCAGGTGTTATCGCATATCAGCCTTCTGGAGAACCGGGTTATGACAACTCGCAGTTCTGGATTCGAGGTATTTCAACTTTTGGTGCAGGCGGTAGTTCTCCATTAGTGTTGGTAGATGGTGTAGAGCGTAGTTTGAACGATATAGATCCAGCAGAAATCGAGTCATTCTCGGTATTGAAGGATGCTTCTGCAAGTGCCATGTATGGTGTACGTGGTGCCAATGGTGTCATTATCATCAATACCAAGCGTGGCTCTGTAGCTAAGCCTTCTATTGACTTCAGATTTGAACAGGCTATTACGAGACCGACCAAATTGCCCGAATTCATCGGCGCAGCTGAATATATGACGTTACTTAATAATTTATGTTCTGATCCTAGTAAGAGAATGTTTACCAAGGATCAGATCATGAAAACATATACTGGTTACGATAAAGATCTTTATCCTGATGTAGACTGGATAGATGCTATTACTAAAGACTATGCCACTTCTACCCGAGGTAACATGACAGTCTCTGGAGGAACCAATATATTAAGGTATTCATTGACAGCTTCTGTCTATCATGAGACTGGCATTATGGAGACTGATGATACTTTGCCTTATGAAACAGGGTCAAAACTGACACGCTTTAATATGCGTGCCAATGTCGATCTCGATTTGACAAAAACCACCTTGCTTCGTTTTAATGTGGGTGGATATCTGCAGAACTTGCGCAAGTCGCGTAGTGGTACCGATGAAGTGTTTACTCATGCATTCGAAACCCCACCATTTGTACATCCTGCCATTTATTCAGATGGTACTATCCCTATTGCCAGTGCCAATCGTCACAATCCTTGGGCAGAGAGTACACAGCAGGGCTATTATAGAGGAACAAGAAGTAAGTTGGAATCTCTCTTCCAATTGGAACAAAACCTGAAAATGATTACACCTGGTTTGAAGTTCAAGGCAACTTTTGCATTTGACACCTATAACGAGAACTTTGTAACTCGTGGAAAGACCCCAACCTATTATGGTGTGGCTAAGTCGCGTGGTGATGAGGGTGAGCTGATTCATGGTGTACTTTCTTATGGTAGCGAGTTCTTAGACCATAGCTCCAATGCAAATTATGGTAATAACAGTACTTACTTAGAGTTCTCGTTAGGCTATAATCATACTTTTGCCAAGAAGCATGCCGTAGATGCCCTCTTCCTTTATAACCAGCGTTCTTACGATTGGGGTGATATTCAGCCTAAGCGTTCACAAGGTATAGCTGGTCGTCTTTCTTATACATTTGACCGTCGTTATGTGAGTGAGTTCAACTTCGGTTACAATGGTAGTGAGAATTTTGCCAAAGGTCATCGCTTCGGTTTCTTCCCATCTCTTGCCTTAGGTTGGATTATTTCTGAGGAAAAGTTTATGAGAAACTATGCTGATTGGCTGACTCTTTTGAAGTTGAAAGGCTCTATAGGTAAGGTCGGTAATGATGATATCGGAGGACGCCGCTTCGCTTATATTACCACTATTAACACTGGAGCTTCTGGCTATCATTTTGGTTATGCTGGTGATTATTGGCGTGGAGGATATTCTGAGGGTGAGGTAGGTGTTAACAATTTGACATGGGAAACCTCTACAAAGACCAATGTTGGTATAGAGTTGGGACTTTGGAATGAGTTTAATCTCCAGTTTGACTACTTCTATGAGCACCGTACCAACATATTCATGCAGCGTAAGACTATTCCTACACAGGCTGGTTTCTTGAGTAACCCCTATGCCAACTATGGCGTCGTAGACAACAGTGGTGTGGATGGTACTGTTACTTGGAATCACAAGTTTGCCAAGGATTTGCGTGTAGCTCTAAGAGCAAATTTCACCTATGCAAAGAATGAAGTTAAGGAGTATGATGAACCAGAGTCTGTAAAGGGTACTTATCGTTCATTGACCGGTCGTTCTATCGGTACACTTTGGGGACTTCAGGCAGAACGTCTCTATACAGACGATGATTTCGAAAATGGTAAGTTGAAGGCAGGTATTCCTACTCCAAATATAGGCTCTGTAGTTCGACCTGGTGACATCAAATATCGCGATATGAACGATGATGGCGTTGTCGATGCCAAGGATGAGGGATATATAGGTGGAACAACGACCCCAAGAATTGTTTATGGTTTTGGTGGTAATGTTGAATACAAGAACTTTGACTTTAGTTTCTTCTTCCAGGGTACAGGACAGAGCTATCGTATCATAGGAGGTACTCAGTACTTTATTCCAGGAAGTGGTCAAGGAGTTATGGGAAATGTTTATGCAAACTATAAGGATTGCTGGACTGAGGAAAATCCGTCACAAGATGTGTTCTGGCCACGTTTGTCAGAAAGCACCAACCCCAATAACAATTATGGCTCAACATGGTGGAAGAAAGACATGAGTTTCTTGCGTCTCAAGTCAATTGAACTGGGTTACACTTTGCCAAGAAGCATTACTAAGGCAATTTATTCCAACAATATCCGCTTCTTTGTTAGTGGTAATAACTTGTTTTATATTTCTAAGTTCAAATTGTGGGATCCTGAGCTTGATACAGCAGATGGCCTAAAATATCCATCCATGCGCTCTGTAATGTTTGGGTTCCAGATGAATTTTTGATTAGTAATAAATAATAAAAGACAAAAACAATGAGAAAGACATTATATATTGTGACAATGGTATTAGGCATGTTCGGATTCTCGTCTTGTTCTGATTATTTGGACAAGGAGAGTGACACCGAACTTGACCTGAAGATGGTCTTTGATGACAAGACCCGTACCGAGGGCTGGCTTGCCAATGTCTATTCAGGAATTCCTGATCCATATCTTGGCTATTTGCGGTATGAGGGTTGGGAGATTTTAGGTGACGACATGACACCGTCAGAGCGTTATCGCCAGTTCGATTGGAAAGTCATTCCTTTTATCTTGGGTGAGTGGACTACCAACAGCAGCTGGGATGGCAATTTCTGGGCCAATTTCCCACAGCGTATTCGTGAGGCAAACATCTTTATCCAAAATGTACATGCTTTGAACGAACAGGGCATAACCCCAACTGAGGTGGAGTACATGAAAGCTGAATGTCGCTTCATGAAGGCATATTACTATGCTCTGCTTGCCAATACATACGGTGGTATTCCTTTTGCACCTGACGAAATCACACCATCCAACTTCAACTTGAGTGATCTGATGATTGGTCAGACCCCTTATGACCAAGTAATTGATTGGTGTGATAAGGAATTGCAGGCCGCTTCTAAGATATTGCCTGCCAAATATACAGAGGCTCGCAAGTATGGCCGTGCTACCAGTATCATGTGTTTGGCTGTAAGGGCGCGTATGTTGCTCTATGCTGCAAGCCCATTGGTTAATGGTAATACTGACTATGCCAACTACAAGAACGACAAGGGAGAAAACATCATAAGCCAGACTTACGATGCCAGCAAATGGAGAAAGGCTGCCGATGCCTGCAGAGAGTTGATTACAGAGGCAGAGGCTGCTGGATATAAATTGTATGAGGTGAAAAAGTCTGACGGCAAGATTGACCCATTTATGTCATACCAGGACATGATGTTTAAACGTTTTGATGAGGGTAATACCGAAATTCTGTTCGCTCGTCCTGGCGGATGTGACTATACTGAATATGAGAAGCTTGCAACGCCTTTGCGTAGCAGCGGTAATGGTGGTATGGGTGTAACACAGTCTTTGGTGGATGCGTTCTCAATGGAGAATGGTCTTCCTATTACCGATCCTGCATCTAATTATAAAGAAGAAGGTTTCTCTGATGCCGACGAACAGCGCGACAATACCGATTGGGCCTCTCTTTGTAATGGAGGTTCAATCACCCGCAAGGGTACTTACAATATGTATTGCCATCGTGAACCTCGTTTTTATATTTGCGTAAACTTCAACAATGGTTATTTCAATCAGGAAGATCGTGTTTATAATATGTTCAGAGGTGATGGAACAGAGACCGACAACAACGGAACTCATGATGCTCCTCAGAACGGTTATTTCGCAAAAAAGAAAATTTACTATAAGGATAATGTAAAACAAGGTAGTTATCAGTATCGCCCTGGAATACTTTACCGTTTGGGAGAGGCTTACCTTAACTATGCCGAGGCTCTCAATGAGTGTGATCCGGGCAATGAGGAAATCCTGACATACCTCAATAAGATTCGTGAGCGTGCAGGTGTTCGCCAGTATACCACAGGTAATACAGATGACAACTACATACATGTCAATCTCGATAATCAGTCTGAGATGAGAAATCTGATTCATGCAGAGCGTCGCGTAGAACTTAATTGTGAGGGACTGCGCTATGATGATTTACGACGCTGGAAGGAAGCTGAGAAGGTGCTTACTGGTCCTTTCTATGGAATGAACGCCTATGGACGTGATGCTGCAAGTTTTTATAAGCGTACAGTATATCAGACTCGTGTTTACAAAAAGGCATTCTATTGGTTCCCTATTCATCAAAGTGAGATGGACAAAAATACCAAGTTGAAGCAGGCTCCATATTGGAATTAAACATAACAAACCATTATTTAGAAGATATTTATCATGAAGAAATTCATTTTATTCATACTTGTCGCCATTCCTTTGTTTTTGGCAAGCTGTAGTGGTGATGACATTCGCTTCACTATTCCTGGAGTAGACGATCAGATGCACCTTGCTGCTTCTGAGGAATCGGTGACCCTTGAGCAGGATAAGGGTGAAGAGACTGCTGTTACCTTTACATGGGGCAAAGCTCAAGACCGTGGTGAGGGTACTAAAATAAATTATTATTTCAAGATGGATCTCGAGGGTAGCAACTTTGAGAACTCCATCAGTAAAATTTATATTCCCGAAGGACAGAATTTCGTTAGTTTCACTCATAAGCAGCTCAATACATATTTGAAGATGTGGGGTGTTCCTACTGGTACAACTGCTGTTGTTGAAGGAGAGATTATCGCAGAAGTAACTGGTGCAGACCATTACATGAAACCTGAGATATCTACAACAACGGTCAATGTGACAGGTTATGAGATTCAACCGCGTAATCTTTACATATTCAAGGCTGATGCCACAGAAGGTGAGGGTGTTTTAATGGAAGAGGTTCTTTCTGAAACAAAGTACAGTTATGCTGGTGCATTGTTGGCTGGTGATTACAAGATTGCAGTAGATGCTAAGAGCGATGCTGTTCTAACTTTCCATGTGGAAAAAGACGGTTTCTGTGTTATAAATGCAGATCTTTCAACAGGCGAGCAACCTACAATTACTTATCCTACTCCAGAGATAGACAAACTTTATATGGTTGGTAGTGCTTGTGCGGCAGGATGGAATATTGGTGCCTCTTTGGAAATGACACAAGATCCTGTCAATAAGTTCTTATTTACATGGATTGGTCAGCTTTCTGCAGGTGAGTTGAAATTCCCATTGGATACCCCAAGTGATTGGAGCTGCGATTTTATTATGGCTGCTTCCGAGAACCAGTCTATTACTGACTCACGAGCTGTCAAGAGAAACAGTCCTGATACCAAGTGGCAGGTTCTTTCTGGCGAAGCGGGTAAATATAAGGTTACAGTTGATACATATCACATGACTGTTACCTTTGAAAAGCAGAAACTACAAGATTAGCATCAATGTCATTGACATGAAGGTTAAGTTTGAAAAAAAATAATAATAAGTTGAATCATATATGAAAAAGATAGTTTTATCAATTGTCGCAGTCATGTTATCTTTTATGATAATGGGATGTAGCGATTACTCGATAAATGGAGGTAGCTTCAATACAGGTTGGACTCCAGAAGATATCCCAGACGATCCTGTAACTCCTACACCTACTCCAGAGACAGCCGAGAAAGCTCCTCTTTATTGGACGGTGTATGAGTATGGTCGTTTGGCAGAGAAGAACGGAACGGACCGCAATATGCCGAAAGAGATTTGGCAGAAAAATATCGACTGGGTGGCTGAGAATCTTTTGCCATATGGTTACGATATGATTTGTACCGATGGCTTCATGGCTATGTTGGGCGATGATAATGCTGGGCATTCTTACATGACCTCATATGCTCATATTCCATTGACCGAACTTATTCAGATGTGTAAGGACAAAGGTTTAAAGTTGGGCATCTACGACAACCCCCTTTGGGTACATGGCTCTTTAGATTGTCCTATCGAGGGAACAAAGTATACTGTACGTAATCTGCTTTATGAGCAGGGTAAGGATCAAGTGAAGAATCCTGATGCTGACGGCGACATCTTTACATGGATCGTTCCTAGCCACAAAGGTGGTAAGGAATACATCGACGGCTTCTTCAAATATTATAAGAGTATTGGTGTTGATTTCATCCGTATGGACTTTATGTGTCTCTTTGAAGATGGTATTCGTGGAGGTGGCACTAAGGGTGAAGGCCGTGGCTATGGTAGTGCGGAGTATCGTTTGGCTTTGCAGTATATCGCTGAGGCAGCCCAAAAGTATGGTGTGTTTACTTCTATCGTGATGCCTAACATGAAAAATCATGGTCAGTACGAAGCTCAGTATGGCAATATGGTTCGCATTGTGGATGACGCCTGCGAAGGTGGATGGGATCACTTGTCAAGCCGTTGGCGCGGTGCGCAGTATATCAAGGTAGATCAGTGGCCTGCAGCCAACAACCAGTTTGATGGCTTTACTTATTGGTCTGATATTACTGGTCGTGGCAAGGTTATTGCCGATGGAGACTTCCAATTGATGCGTCGTTTCAATTCTGATGATGAGCGTCAGTCTTGTATCACTCTGCAACTTATGGCTGGTGGTCCTATTGCCGTAGCTGATGAGTATAATACTATTGGTTATGAGTCGGGTGAGAATAGTTATAGCGAGAGTTTTTATAGTGCAGCAAGAGCAGCCCACAATGTAAGTTTCTACCAAAACAGAGAATTGTTGGAACTCAATAAGGATAAGTTTGTAGGAAAGCCTTTGAGTAACAATATATCTACAACAAGAAATGGCGCGGGTATAGAGATTGCTGAAGATGCTAACAGCCAAGTATGGTATGGTCAGATGAGCAATGGCGATTACATTGTGGCTCTCTTCAACCGTGAGAATATAGAACAGGAACGCGGTGTAGAACTCTCTGCCCTGGGTATTTCGGGTAGTATGAAAGTGAGAGATCTTTGGACACATACCGATGAAGGTGAGGTAACTAAGGTTTCTGCAAAACTGGCTCCTCATGCCTGCAAGGTTGTTCGCTTGAGCAAGCCTGAATAATTTTTGTTATCTGAAAATTAAATATTAGAAAGAATATGAAACGTATCTTAAAATCAATCAGCTATATGGCAGTGATGGCTACTGCTGTTGCAACATTTTCTTCTTGCGAGGATGAGCTGCCTGACCCAATAGTAAAGCCACGGACTGCCGTTACCATCCAAACCGATTGGGGCGCTTGTGGTTTGAATAATGTCCCAAATTCTTATTTCTTGAGTGTAAATGATGAGGTAAGAACGGTGAGTGGTAACACCCAGCAGCTTACTTTGAAGAGTAATAATGATTATACATTCAGATGCTATAATGGCGCCAGTCATATTACAGTTGCTGAGGCAAGAGCTACAGTAGATGCTTCCACCTTTATGGTAAACGATGCAAATGCCATCAACGGCAATCCTGATGCGTTCTGTTATGGTGTAGCCACCGAGACAGACTTGACGGGTGATAGCCAGAATTACACTATACCTATGAAGCGTCTTACGCGTAAACTCACATTGACTACTCCCGATTTAGCAGCTAAGAATGCCGAAGGTAAAGATCTTTCTGTACAGGGAGGTTATGTCATCCTTACTGGAGCCTATTCAAGCTACAATATGGTTTCTGGTGTAGCCAATACTCCTGTTTCTGCTGTATCTGAGGTTACAGTCAATGCAGAGGATAAGAGTATAGTAGCTCCATTCAATCTCTTTGGATTGGATTTGGATGGTGATATAACCCTTTCATATGTACTTTCTATGTCGGATGGCACTACTCTTAAGGGTTCTGCTGACGTTAAGGATGCTTTGGCTAACTTCAACGATGGTAGTATTGAGGATGTCAATATCAATGTAGAGAATGCAGAATTTGAAGATCCAACCTTTAATTTCCCATATAATTCTATCTATGCATGGGGTAGTGCTACATCTGCAGGCTGGGATTGGAATGACAAGGCTATCGAACTGACTAAGGTAAATAAATATACTTATTCTGCTGAAATGGAATTGAAGGCAGGCGAACTTAAGTTTATGCTTGGTGGTCGTAACTGGGATGGATTGCAGGCTTGGTTGATGGCGGCTATTCCTGGAGCTTCCCTTTCTGAAACAGCTGCCGAGATTGTCAGTCGTGCAGATGGCGATGCACACGACTATAAGTGGAGTGTGAGTGCTGCTGAAGCTGGCAAATACCAGATAGTTATCAATCTGAAGAAGATGACGATGACTGCAACTAAGATAGATTAACGTATTTAAATAACCAAACTTGAATAAAGCTATAAATATGAAGAAACATAAAATTTCCCTCTCCGAGCGAGAAGGACTGTTGAGTATTTTGCTCTTGTGTTTAATGATGATGCTTCCTGCATGGCTTTCTGCTCAAACTGTAAAATCTCCAGATGGCAATCTGAGTGTTACTTTCTCGCTCAATGACAAAGGAACCCCGGTCTATCAAGTAGATTACAAAGGCAAGACTGTCATTAACCCAAGTACGTTGGGCATCGAGTTGGCAGAGGAAAACTCTTTGATGGACATGTTCCGTATTAATAAGACGTCTACTTCTTCATTTGATGAAAATTGGCAGCCTGTATGGGGTGAGGAGAAAGAAATCCGTAACCATTATAATGAACTTTTCATTGAAATGGAAAAGCCTTCTAATGGTAGATACATGAACCTTCGCTTCCGTGTATATAATGATGGCGTTGGCTTTCGTTATGAATTTCCCCAGCAGAAGTATCTGCCTTACTTTGTAGTGAAGGCAGAACATACTCAATTTGCTATGACGGGTGACCACAAGGCCTGGTGGATTCCTGGCGACTATGATACGCAGGAGTATGACTACACAGAGTCAAAACTCTCAGAAATCAGAGGCTTGTTGAAAGATGCTGTTTGCAGCAATGCTTCGCAGACCATCTTCTCGCCAACAGGTGTGCAGACTTCCCTTCAGATGAAAACCAAGGACGGCATTTACCTCAATATCCATGAGGCTGCCTTGGTAGATTATTCTTGTATGCACTTGAATCTCGATGATAAGAGCTTGATTTTCGAGTCACAGCTTACTCCTGATGCGCAGGGCAACATGGCGCACATGCAGACACCATGCCATACGCCTTGGCGTACCATCATGGTCGTGGATGATGCACGCAAGGTGCTTGCCTCTCGCCTTATTCTCAATCTGAATGAGCCTTGCAAATATTCAGATACTTCATGGATCAAGCCTGTGAAGTACATCGGTGTTTGGTGGGAGATGATTGGTGGTGGCAAACAATGGTCATACACCAACGACCTGCCTTCTGTGAAGTTGGGAGAGACTGATTATTCTAAGGTGAAACCTCATGGTCAGCATCCTGCCAATACAGAGAACGTGAAGAAGTACATCGACTTTGCAGCGAAGAATGGCTTCTCTCAGGTGCTTGTGGAAGGTTGGAACATCGGTTGGGAAGACTGGTTTGGTCATAGCAAGGACTATGTGTTCGACTTCCAGACTCCTTATCCAGACTTCGACCTCAAAGGGTTGAATGACTATGCTCACTCCAAGGGCATACGTTTGATGATGCACCACGAGACTTCGGCTTCAGTTCGTAATTACGAGCGCCATCTCGAAGCTGCTTACAGCTTGATGGATAAGTATGGCTACAATTCCGTGAAAAGTGGTTATGTAGGTAATATCATCCCACGTGGCGAGCACCACTATGGACAATGGCTCAATAATCACTACCTCTATTGTGTGACCGAGGCGGCCAAACACCACATCATGGTAAATGCACACGAGGCTGTCCGTCCTA